>Ga0164243_10000066_pt1 | contig 275054 bp, 239 predicted proteins | sample OricompcompostOP_FD_108781 | JGI IMG/M metagenome (GOLD analysis project Ga0164243, IMG submission 108781) | Organic Plus compost microbial communities from Emeryville, California, USA - Original compost - Organic plus compost (OP) | ecosystem: Engineered > Solid waste > Mixed feedstock >... | reverse complement strand
TGATGCAAGCGGTTCTGCGCTGACTACCCAGCCTGTTATCCATGTCCTTGATGCCCATGATAATATTGTTACCTCGGATGACGCAACGGTTGTCACCGTCGGGATCGGTGATGGTGACGGCGGTACTTTGGGTGGCACGCTCACCGTTACGGCCACGGATGGTGTTGCCACATTCAGTGGTGTCAGCCTTGCAGGCACGGTGGGAGAGGATTACACACTGAAATTCACTTCGGAGCCGGTGCTGACCCCGATTGAATCAGGCAATATAGCTCTGAACGGACCGGGTGCAGCCGATGCCACTACGACGACTGCCGATGTCCCTTCTGGCACCGCGGGCAGTGAGACGACGATCACGGTTACAGTCCGTGACGTGAACGGAAATATTGTTACCGGTGTTGCCGGTGATCTTTCGGCCAGCATCAGTGGTGCGAACAGTGCCTCGGACCTTACCTTTACGGAGACTTCCCCAGCGGACGGCACCTATACGGCTACCTACACACCGACCAAGTCGGGCGATGATGATATATCCATCGAACTTGACGGTACCGCAATTGATAACAGTCCTTACAGTTCAGCGGTATCTGCTGGTGCAGCGGATGCCACTACGACCACTGCCGATGTCCCAGCGGGCACCGCGGGCAGTGAGACGACGATCACAGTTACGGTTCGTGACGCGAACGGGAATATTGTTACCGGTGCTGCCGACGACATGTCTGGCACTGTTAGTGGTGACAATACAGCAAGCCTTAGCTTTACAGAGTCTTCCCCAGCGGACGGCACCTATACGGCTACCTACACGCCGACCAAAGCGGGCACGGATGAGGTAGCTATTAAACTTGGGGGTACTGCAATTGATAGCAGTCCTTACAATTCAACAATATCTGCTGGTGTAGCGGTTGCCACTACGACCACTGCCGATGTTCCGGCGGGCACCGCGGGCAGTATTACGACTATAACGGTTACGGTCCGCGATGCGAACGGCAATGTGGTTACCGGTGTTGCCGGTGATCTGTCGGGCGCTATTAGTGGCGACAATACGGCAAGTCTTACCTTTACGGAATCTTCGCCTGCGGACGGCACCTATACAGCTACTTACACGCCGACCAAATCGGGCACGGACGCTATCGACATCACATTAGATGGTGCAGCGATCAAGGACAGTCCGTACAGTTCAGCGGTATCGGCAGGTGCGGCGAGCAAACTCTCGATTGGCACGCAGCCTGTTGCGGGAGCAAGCGGTTCTGCACTGACTCCCCAACCTGTTATCCATGTCCTTGATGCTCATGATAATATTGTTACCTCGGATGACGCAACGGTTGTCACCGTCGGGATCGGTGGTGGTGACGGCGGCACTTTGGGTGGCACGCTCACCGCTACGGCCACGGATGGTGTTGTCACTTTCAGTGGGGTCAGCCTTACAGGTAAGGTAGGTGAGGATTACACACTGAATTTCACATCGGTGCCGGTATTCACATCAGTGGAATCAACTGATATAACTTTAACGGGACCGGATGTACCTACGGCGGGGAACTCTACGGTTGCGGCTGATCCGTCTTCGATCACTGCTGATTGCAGTACGGAATCCACGGTTACGGTCACCGTAAAAGATGCGAACGACAATCCCGTGGAAGGGGAGACAGTCACGTTAGCGCAGAATACAGGTGCAGCTTCTACGATATCACCGGCGAATGGCACATCCGATGCTTCGGGTAAGGTTACCTTCGCGGTTACGAGCACGAAAGCTGAAAAAGTTACCTATACGGCTACTATAAATAGTACGCCTGACATTGTAATCACCGAGATGGCTGATGTCACTTTTACAGCTGACGTGCCGACAGCTGCTAACTCTACAGTCGCGGCTGATCCAATTTCGGTTACTGCCAACGGCAGCACGGAATCCACGATTACGGTCACTGTAAAAGACGCGAACGACAACGTCGTTTCGGGCGAAACGGTCACACTTGCCCAAGGCACTGGTTCATCGACGATATCCTCGGCGAGCGGCAAATCTGATGCTTCGGGTAAGGTTACCTTCACGGTTACGAGCACGAAAGCGGAAAAAGTTACTTATACAGCAACAGTCGGCAGTACGGAGATAACCCAGACCGCTGATGTCACCTTTACGGCTGGTACTGCTGATGCTTCTACGACTACTGCCGATGTCCCTGCGGGTATTGCCGGAGAGTCGACCATCGTTACAATTACGGTACTTGATGAGTATGATAACCCGGTTACCGGTGTTTCCGGCGACCTGTCTGTGACGGTCGGTGGTTCGAACGCGGGGACCTCGGTAAGTTCGGTTACGGACAACGGCGAAGGCACGTACAAGGTTAGCTATACGCCGACCAAGGCTGGTGACGACGAGATCACAGTCACCTTGGGCGGAACCGAAATCAGCGGCAGTCCTTACAGTTCTACCGTATCCGCAGGCGAACTGACCAAACTCGTTATCTTAACCCAACCGGGTGAGACGGCCCAAAGCGGAGAGTTGTTTAATCAGCAGCCGGTCATTGAGTTTCAGGACGCATTCGGTAACCCGGCGAGTCCTGAACGTACTGTCAAAATCATATTAGGCGTAACTATTGTGCAAGGAGAGGGTACCCTGATTAATTTAGCTGCAAGGCGAATAACGAGAGACACTAAAGGTTGGAGTTTCACCGATTTGGGAATTACAGGTAAAACAGGAACCTATAGATTAGAGGTTTCTTTAGAAACCAGTCCCTATAATTACGATGTAACGCCGGTAACGTTTAACGCAATTACCTTAATCGCCGGTACACCCGATGCGTCCACTACAACGGCAATTGTTACATCGGGCACGGCTGGCGAAACTTCCACCATTACCATTACTGTCCGTGATAATGAAGGTAATCCGGTCGCCGGCTTGCCAGTGGATAATCTGTCGATCACGATAACAGGGGCCAATGCGGGTGCTGCGGTCAGCACGATCACCGACAACGGTGACGGCACTTATACGGCGACCTATACGCCAACTAAATCGGGTACGGACGATATAGCTATTAAACTTAATGGTACCGATATACAGAATAGTCCTTATAATTCAGCGGTTTCACCCGGACCTGCATCGCTTACTATAAGCACGATCACGGCATCACCGTCAACGATGACAACGGATGGTAGTACAGTGATCACGGTTCAATTAAAGGATGCTTTTGGTAATAGCCTAAGAACATCTGGCGGCACCATGGCATTGTTTACGACTGTGGGAACATTAAGTACAGTTGACGACCATAACGACGGTACGTATACCGCCACGTTAAGCTCGTCGGCAGTGGGCACGGCGGTGATTAGAGGCGAACTTGACGGTGCTCCTCTAACTGCAGATCTTCGTGTAATTATCGGCGTGGGTGCTCCTTCGGTTACAGCTGCGGTGTTGACGGCTAGTCCGACGACCATGACGACAGATGATAATTCAGTAATTACGGTTCAGCTGAAGGATGCCGTGGGTAATAACTTAATTACTTCAGGCGGTACAGTAGCGTTGAGTACGACAGTAGGTGTGCTTAGTAGCGTTACCGATAATGCTGATGGTACTTATTCTGCTGTATTGACATCTGATGCAACGGGTACGGCACTGATTACAGCCACGCTGGATGGGGTAGGGTTGACAGACGATGCGTCGGTAACGATCAAAGCGGGTGCTGTCTCGGTTTCGGAAACAGCGATCACTGCCTTGCCGACAACGATTACAACGGATGGCAGCTCAACGATTAGCGTTCAGCTGAAAGACGCTGCCGGGAATAAGCTTAACAGCTCGGCGGGCACGGTCGCCCTCCATACGACGATAGGTGTATTGAGCGGTGTTACCGACAATCATGACGGTACCTATACCGCCACGCTGACTTCGGCAGCACCCGGTACAGCGGTTATTACCGGAACGTTGGAGGGTACTGGAATTACACAAGAGGCAAGTGTAACAATCACCGTAGGTGCTCCTTCTCTTGCAACAACTATCATTACGGCCAGTCCTTCTGCGATGACGACGGATGACTCCTCCATAATCACGGTTCAACTAAAAGATGCTTCGGGCAATGACCTCAACGTTACCGGGGGCACATTGGTGCTCAATACGACAGTGGGTCGAATCAGGAAGATAACGGATCATAACGATGGTACCTATACGGCTACCTTGATCTCCTCGGCAACGGGTACTGCCACCATTACCGGGATATTATCGGGCAATGCGCTTACAAACCAGGTAGAAGTGACGGTTGCTGCCGGTGCGGCTGATGCGGATAAAACCACGGCCGATGTGCCAGCGGGCACAGCGGGTAGTGTGACGACTATTACGGTTACGATGCGTGATGCACATGGCAATGTCGTCATGGGTGCGGCCGATAAGCTGTTGGCTAGTATCAGCGGTGCTAACAGCGGTAGCCTTACCTTTACGGAGGCATCTCCTGCGGACGGTACTTATACGGCGACCTACACACCAACAGTTGCGGGTACAGACAATATAAGAATTGAATTGAATAATGAAACCATAGGGGGCAGCCCATACACATCTGTGGTATCAGCGGGTGCGGCAACACAGCTTGCCGTGATAACGCAACCGGTAGCTGGCGCAAGTGGCGCAGCATTAGCTACCCAACCGGTCATCGAAATCCGGGATACCTACGGCAACTTGGTAATTGAAGATGATAATACCACTGTTACTGTATCCATCGGCGGTGGGGATAAGGGTACGCTCGACGGCATGACAACGGTCACCGCCTCATCGGGTGTGATCACCTTTACAGATGTGATTCTTTCCGGTATAAAGGGAGAAACATATCGACTGGACTTTACCGCGAATCCTGCGCTTACGTCAGCGACATCGGAAGTGTCGGTGACTGGCCATGGAAAGGTGGCGCAGCTTGTCTTGGCAGGCGCTGTGGATGATTTGGCTTCCGGCAATACCAGGTCGCTTACCGTCATGTTAAAGGATGCTTCCGGCAATACGATTACAGACGGTGCGGAAAGTACGCTGAACATCACGTTCTCCCAACAAGGGGGTGATGGCTCGCTTGCTGGCCTGGGCGACGTAACAGCCAACGGGGGTTCGGCCCAACTCGTTTCTACAGGTGAAAAAGCTGGTCTGGTAACGGTGGTAGCTCATACAGCGCTTCCGTCATTGTCATCCAATGCAATAAGCTTTAGGATTACGGTTGATAAAACTGCCTTGCAGGTGCTTGTGAATGATGCGGAAACATTGGAAGAAAAGAATTACTCCTCAGCAAGTTGGTCCGCTTATGAAACTGCGTTGAACAATGCACATGCAGTATTGGCCGATCCCCATGCCACACAAACAGCAATTGACAAAGTCGCTGAAGATCTGACCGCTGCGAAGGCATCCCTGGTACAGATACAAGGTGCAGGCGCGCCTGTTAATCTTATCGGCACGGCGGGTGACGGCGCGGTGGTATTGAGTTGGGAGGCACCGGCTGATAATGGATATGCTGAAATTACTGATTATAGCATACAATACTCGACGGATAATGGCCTAACTTGGCAAACCTATGATGATGGCCTTTCCAAAGCTACGCATGCGAAAGTGGCGGGCTTGGCGAATAACCGTGCTTACATTTTCCGCGTAGCGGCGATAAACGAAGCGGGAATAGGGGCATTCAGTGAGGCTACTCCTGCACTGATACCTACTGTTCCTATTCCTGATGAGAACAATGTGCTGCCACAACCTGAGATAGGGGAAGGGGTGATCATTGTAGAAGGTAAGCCACAGCCGGTGACGCTTCAAGTAGTGGCTGATAGTATCCTGCGCCTAAGTGGTGATGGTTTTGCCATGGATATGACCTCCATCGGTGTGAATGGGAAACGCATTCCTATTTCGGATATCAATGCGGTAATCCGTATCCTTAAAGGTCAAGGGGCGATGGTCCGCCTAAGTGGCTATGGTTTTGAACCGGGTACTTTTGTTTCAGTGTATATGTTCAGCACACCGGTACTCCTCGGTCAGATTCCTGTGCAAGTGGATGGAACTTTCGATGGGGTATTGCCGGTACCGGCCGACCTATCCTTGGGGCGTCATACCTTGCAGGCGAACGGCCTTATACGCGGTACTTTGGTAGAGCGTTCTGTATCGGTTGGGGTGGAAGTGGTGGAAAGACTGGCGCAGCAGATCACGTTCAATCCTTTGCCTGATAGAACATTTGGCGATGACAATGTGTCGCTCGAAGCCACAAGCAATAGTGGTCTTCCTATCGAGTACAGTGTCACCGATACCGATGGTAAGGCTACGGATATTGTAACCCTGCTTTCAGGTAACCAACTGAAATTGAATGGGGCGGGACGTGTATTGGTAACTGCTAAACAGCTTGGCAGTGGGATATATGCACCTGCGGTGCCGGTCGTCAGGGAATTGGTGGTGCAAGCCAAGGAACTTCACGTTTCGGCAAAGGATGTGGAAAGGGTATACGGGGAGGAGAATCCGTTAGTCGGATTGGTGTATGATGGTTTTGTTAAGGGAGACGATAGATCGAGCCTTGATGAAGAGCCTATCACCCAAATCGATGCAAATGAGGAAAGCGCACCGGGTGATTATGGCATAATGCTTAGTGGTGGCATGTCGGATAACTACACATTTGTTTATCATGGCGCGACACTAAGGATTCATAAAGCTGCCCAAACGATTAGTTTTGCCGAACTGGGTGAGGTCGACCGTGATGCGGGCAGCATTCCATTGGAGGTGAGCAGCAGCAGTGGCTTGCCGGTACATCTTACATTGGATGATGAACTGATTGCTTCCTTAAGTGAGATGAACCTGGATATTCTTCGCTTGGGAACGGTAAAGGTCACGGCCACGCAGGAGGGCAATGAGAACTACCTGCCGGCAGAACCGGTAACCATCACCGTGCAGGTAGTGGATCCGGACGATGCGCTCGCGTTACGTGTACACAAGGCCTTGTCACCGAACGGCGATGGCATCAACGAGTTTCTGATGGTGGAAGGTATTGAGAAATATCCGGATAATCGTCTGATTATTATGAACCGGAACGGGAACAAGGTGACGGAGATTATTGGTTATAATAACGAAGAGCGTGCGTTCCGGGGTATCGGTCTTGGTCGGGAAGTGCTTCCGGCCGGCACGTATTATTATGTATTGAATGTAAAAGTTAATGGTGAATGGAAATACCGGAAAGGCTATTTTGTGATCCGGTATTGAGGCGGGGATCAGCTGTCGGCTTCGTGCTGTCAGCTGACCCTGAAACCTCAGGATGTCCCGAACGCCGCGTCATTCCGACTAAGCGTGAAACGCGCACGGAGGAATCTAAGGTAGATTTCTCGGCTTCGTTGCACTGCGCTCGAAATGACGGAGAAATAAACTGAAAGCTGATAACTGAAAGCTGACAACTAAAAATATGAAAAAACACTATATAACACTAACAATTATGGCGGCTTTGTGCTGCTGGATGGGAGCCTCAGCCCAGCAGGTGATCACCTACAACCGCTATGGCAGCAACCCTGCACCGCTGAACCCGACGGCGAGCCTTTTGCGCCCTGATGGGGAAGTGGTGCTGCTTGGTCGCCGGCAGTGGGTTGGCCTTGAGGGGGCCCCTGAGGCTTATTGGCTGAGTGCGCATTTGCCCTGGCATTCTTTCGGCTCGACGGTGGGGCTCAATGTGCGGTATGAGACCCTTGCCGTGGAGCAGAGCAGCGAGGTGAGTGCCTACCTTGCCAAGGCGGTCCGGGTGTCGGCAAGCGACTACCTTGCGGTGTCTTTGAGCGGGGGCTTCAGTGTTTACCGCGGCGACTTTGCGCAGCTTGACCCTTCCGACCCTGCCTTCCGTGAAGATATCCGTGAGAACACGGCCTTGCTGGGCTTCGGTGTGCTACTGTACCGTCCGGAGGTGTTCTATGTGGGGCTTTCGATGCCGCGCCTTGCGCTGAACGACCTGGGTGCGGGCGGGGATGTGAACCGCCAGTACAATTTCCGTACACAGTACCATGCCATGGGTGCGGTGGTTGTGCCGCTGGATGAGAGCTTCGACCTGAAGCCTGCGGTGCTGGTGAGCTATGTTTCCGACCTGCCGCTGACGGCGAACCTTTCGGCGACGGTATATGTGGAGAAGGCTTTAGGCCTGGGGGTGAACGTGAGGGGGAATGGCGACCTTGCGGGGATGCTGGAGCTTCGTGTGGGGCACCTGCAGGTGGGCTACAGCTACCAGTTCAGTTCGAGCGGCAATCCCTTGAAACGGCAGATCGACAATGCCACGCATGAGGTGGGACTGAGCTACCGCTTTGGGAAAAAGGCCGGCGGTGTTCTTTAAGCAATTTTAATGTTTCATTTAAAAGGCATGTCGCGTCTCCCACATAATTGGAACAATACACATTTAAAAAAGCAGCACATTCGTGTCAATGTTTAACCTGGATCAGCAAGTACCCACGCTGATCTCATCATCATTGCAGCGAATTATGTACAATAGGAGAAACGATGAAATGCAAATACCTGCCATCCTATGGCGGGTTAAAGACGACCTGGAAACATTTGCGCTCTTCCATTGTGAGTTCGTGAATGCTTGTTTGGTTGTTCATGCCTACGATCGCTCCAAAATGTTATTGACAATTAACAGCGTTAGAAAAGGGTATTATACGATCTTGTATAATTTCTGGGAGGAAGAATACTGCGAAGAAAAATTATTAAAAACGACGGTTAAGGAAATTCTTTATGAACGGGGTCATTTACCGATATATAAAGCGTATGAGTCGGTATTAAAAAGTATTCAGGAATAAAGCGCCTGCTTTCGATTATCCTGTCTCTTAATTTAAAATCCCTGCAAAATGCTATGCGGATGCCATAGCATATTATTCGATTATTTTTCTATTTTTGTCGAAGCTATGACAAACAATTATGCTTTCATCTTTGAACGCAATTCAATTTCTTTTTGAGATCTCAGCGTTTTCTAAGCACTATATCAATTGAGAAAGAGAAATCGTATATCTATATTGGTATTTTCCATTGCCTATCTTTTAGGAATTCTGGCTGGGTATTCCCAAGATACGCTTCCCCTTAGAACCGATCACGATTCTGCTTCTTTTTCCTTGGATAGTATCCGGTTAAAATACCCGATCAAAGACGATCCTTTCCTGAATTTGAATCCGTCACAACGGGGTTTTAATTTCTTGAACCCATCCAATATAAACCGGAAGGTTGAATTTGATGCCAAATCAAACCGGTACATCATTCGCGACAGCCTTGGGAACAACCTCTACAGGCCTCCTATCGTCCTTGATTTTGAGGAATACCAACGGTATGAGGAAAAACAGCTAAAAAGAGAAAACTGGCGGGAATTATCAGACTTCTATTCCGCTGAAGCAAAAAGAAAAAGCCTGATTCCAAGTATCGAGGTTCGGAGCGAATCGTTTAAAAAGCTATTTGGCGGTACCGAAATCAATATTATTCCGAGAGGAAGTGCAGACATCACTTTGATGGGGCAGCACAATAAGAATGATAACCCTTTATACAACGAAAGGCAGCGCAATCAATACAATTTTGATTTCGACCAGCGCATTCAAATGAACCTCACCGGCCAAATCGGCGATCGCCTGAAAATGGTGGCCAACTATAATACAATGTCTCAATTTGACTTTGAGAACCAGCTGAAATTAGAATATACAGGCCGGGATGATGATATTGTCCAAAAAATAGAATTGGGAAATGTGAGTTTACCACTCAACTCCACATTGATTACAGGAAGCCAATCTTTATTTGGTATAAAAACCCAGTTGCAATTTGGAAAATTGCAGATGACCAGTGTTTTTTCGCAGCACAAATCACAGCAGAAGGAAATTACCATTAGCAATGGGGCAGAACAAAATGAATTCGCCCTCTCCGCTGCCGATTATGAAGCAAACAAACATTATTTTCTAGGACAATATTTTCGGGATAACTATGATAAGGCGATGTCTACCGCTCCTATTATTAACACCAATGTTCATATCACCCAAATTGAGGTTTGGATAACCAATCGCAGCAATGCAATTGAAAACTCAAGGGATGTTTTGGCATTTATGGACTTGGGTGAATATAATCCTTATAATACTTCATTGTTTGCGCGTGGTAATTCGGTATTGCCGGGGGCGGGCCCTATCAATGATCCCAATTTCCCCCAACAATCGAATGATTTATTGCGTAAGATTCCTGCGGATGCCCGCTATACGCGTTCAAATACCATCCAAAGCTTTTTTCAAGCTTCGGGGGGCAATGATAATTATGCCAAACTGACTTATGCCCGCAAGTTGACGGAAGCAGAATATACCTTGAATCCCCGCTTGGGTTATATTTCCCTTAACCTTCCTTTAAATGCGGATCAAGTGTTGGCTGTCGCCTATCGGTATACGGCAAATGGACAGGAATATCAGGTGGGTGAATTTTCTACTGACGTTCCTGTAGATCCCTCAAACCCACAGGTACTTTATGCAAAATTGTTGAAGAATGAAATATTGAAAACAAATTTGCCGATCTGGGATCTGATGATGAAGAATATTTATTCCATCGGCGCATATCGGGTGGGGAGGGAGAATTTCGTATTGAATGTTTTTCGGATTGAAGATGAAAGTGGGGTCAAGCGGCCGGTGATGTATGAAGGGGAAAGGCTGCAAAATAAATTGTGGCTGCAGATTTTAGGTTTTGACAGGTTGAACGCACAAAGAAACGGCCAGCCCGATGGGGTATTTGATTTCCTCGAGAATGTTACCATTGATCCGGAATTTGGCCAGATTATCTTCCCCTATATTGAACCTTTTGGGAAAAACCTGGCTAGTCAATTTAATCCGGTAACGGAACAGGCCTTGATTGATAAGTATACATTTCAGGCATTATATGATTCTACCAAGGTAATGGCGCAACAGCTTTACCCCGACAAGGATCGTTATACGATTCAGGGAACCTATGAATCTGAGATAGGGACGGAGTTTCAGTTAGGGGCAATCAATGTGCCCAGGGGGTCTGTCAGGGTTTTTGCGGGTTCAATTCCTCTTCAGGAAGGCTTGGATTATACCGTGGATTATGAAGTAGGAAGGCTTCGCATATTGAATGAAGCTTTGTTGAATTCAGGCCAGCCGATCCGCATTAAGCTTGAGAATAATGAACTTTTTGGCATGCAGCAGCGCAGTATGGTAGGAAGTAGGTTGGATTATAGTGTGAATGAGAAGTTGCACCTGGGGGCGACAATTTTAAACCTCACGGAGAAACCCCTGACCCAGAAAGTCAGCCTGGCAGAGGAACCCATTTCCAATACGATGTGGGGTTTTGATGTGAATTATAGCTCTTCTTCCCGTTGGTTGACAAGAATGGTTGATAAGATCCCATTGATCAATACCAGTGAACCTTCCTCCATCTCCTTTTTTGGGGAATATGCCAGTTTAATTCCGGGCCATCCGCGTGCTTTGAATGTCGCGGGAAACAAGGGGGGGGTAAGCTATATTGATGATTTTGAAAATAGCCAATCCATTATTGATTTAAAAGGGGCCATCAACTGGCAGATTTCCGGCACGCCACAGCTTTTTGCGGAGTCAATGAATGAGAATGATTTACGGTATGGCTTTAATCGGGCCCGGTTGTCTTTTTATAATATTGATCCCATTTTTTATCGCAACAATGCATTGACCCCTTCAAATATCCGCGGAAACCGGCAGGAGTTATCCTCGCATGAGGTCAGGGAAGTGTTGGAGCAGGAAGTTTTCCCTTATAAGGATTCGGGTACGGGCCAGCCTTTGTATATGTCTACGTTGGACTTAAGTTTTTACCCTACGGTTCGCGGTCCCTATAATTTTTCGCCAACAGGCATGCTTCCTGATGGTAGTTTAGCTAATCCGAAGTCACGGTGGGGAGGGATTTTCAGAAAAATTGAAACACCCGATTTCGAATCACAGAACATCGAATTTATAGAAATATGGATGATGGATCCATTTGCGGACAAACCCAATGCTGAGGGCGGTGACCTGTATTTTAATTTGGGTAATATTTCGGAAGATATATTAAAAGATGGGCGAAAGTCATTGGAAAATGGTTTGCCTACCGATGGTGATGATTCGAAAGTGGATACAACAGCCTGGGGACGTGTTCCCAAGACACAGCCGGTTGTGCAGGCTTTTGATAATGATCCTGCAGCCCGCGCTATGCAAGACGTGGGTCTGGACGGACTGAACGATGAAGGTGAGCGGGCCCATTTTGCAGACTTTATGAATCGACTTAGTCCGCAAATTCGCGAACAAGTGCAGGCGGATCCGGCGGCGGATAATTTTGTCTATTATTTGGGAAATGAATTGGATGCGTCAAATGCGGGTATTTTAAAGCGCTACGAGAAGATTAATGGGACGGAAAGGAATTCCCTTACTTCAGAACAGGCACAAAATGAACTGTCAATCGATAATGCTGCATCTACTTTGTTGCCTGATGGGGAAGATATTAATAGGGACAACAATATGAATCAGACTGAAGAATATTTTCAGTATAAGATTTCAGTGCGGCCCGAAGATATGCTGGTAGGTCAGAATTTCATTGTTGACAAACAAGTGGCTACGGTTAAATTGGCCAATGGCAGGAATACACAGGTGAACTGGTACCAATTCCGGATTCCCATCACACAATACCAAGAGCGTGTGGGCGATATCCAGGATTTTAAATCCATCAGGTTCATCCGGTTGTTTCTAACCGATTTTGCCGATACCACCATCCTGCGGCTGGCAAAGTTTGAATTGATCCGTGGGGAATGGCGGCGTTATAATGCGGAACGTTCGGCAGCCAAGGTAATTGCCGATCCTGCACTTGTCAATCCCGCGCCCGATAATTCAGAAATTGAAGTAGCTGCGGTAAGTATAGAGAAGAACGGAAATCGGCAGCCTATTCCTTATGTGGTACCTCCGGGAATAGAACGTCAGATAGATTATGGAAATACCAATTATGATATTCGTTTGAATGAACAAGCACTTTCATTTAAAGTGGACAACCTGAGAGACGGATACGGTCGGAGTACCTATCGAAATTCATCGATCGATTTCCGTAATCACAAACGTCTGGAAATGTTTGTCCATGCAGAAGGGGATTACCTGAGAGACAATGATATTCATGCTTTTCTACGGGTAGGTACCGATGGTACGGAAAACTATTATGAATATGAACTTCCCTTAAGGGTAACCCCTAAAGGGACGCGGGACCCGGCGATGATCTGGCCAGAGGAAAATAGGTTTAACTTCAAATTGAGCCTCTTCCAGGAAGCAAAGGAAGCAAGAAACAAGGCGCAGCTCAACGGACAACCCTGGCCGGTTGAGATTCCCTTCACAATGGAAACAGCGGAGGGTGCGGTCACGATTAAGGGGCAACCCGACTTGAGCAAAGTCCGCTTTTACATGCTTGGGGCAAAGAATCCCCTGCGGGATGCTGCCAATCCATTGAATGACGACGGACTGGATAAAAGTGCGATTATATGGTTCAATGAACTCCGTTTAACAGAATTTGATAACAAGGGCGGTTGGGCTGCTACGGTAAGAATGAATGCACAACTCGCCGACTTTGCCGATGTAAGTGTTTCCGCAAATAAAAGTACGATTGGTTTTGGCTCTATTGATAAACGGATAGGGGAACGCAATCGGGATGAGGAACAATTTGTAAACATTTCCTCCACGATTGAATTGGGTAAATTTTTCCCCGACCAATTGGGAATTAAAATACCCCTTTACGTCAATTATTCCAATCAACTGAGAACGCCGGAATACAACCCCCTAATGCCAGATATCAAATTGAAAACCGCATTGAATAATTTATCAGGCAAGCAACGCGATTCTCTATTGCGGCTAACACAAGATGTTACGACGAGAAAGAGTATCAACTTCATGAATGTACGCAAGCTGCGTTTAGATCCGGATAAACCTGTGCACCTTTGGGATATAGAGAATTGGAGCGCTTCCTATGCGTTTTCGCAATATTTTCACCGCGATTTCCTCACAGAAAATAATATACAAAAAAATTATAGGGCGTCTTTGGCTTATGACTTTAATAATACGAAAGAGCATTATATCGAACCTTTCAAAAAGCTATTCCCCAATAAGACATTTGCCTTATTGGGCGATTTGAATTTCAATTTAATGCCCTCCATCCTGAATTTTAGGATTGATGTCGACCGCCTGTATGCAGAAAATACATTAAGGGAGAATTCCCCGGATAATTACCTTCCCGTAGGCACATTCTTTAATAAGAATTTCTCCATGTCGCGTTTATATGGCATAAGTTGGAACCTTACAAAATCATTGAAATTGGATTTCAATGCCACGAACTATTCCATCATTGACGAACCGGCGGGAAGGATGGATGGGTTGAAACGTGATACCTTATGGGAAAATTTTTGGCGACTGGGCCGCAATACCGACTATAATCATATGATTAACCTGAACTACACGCTCCCCGTCAATAAAATCCCGGGTCTTGATTGGGTAAATGTAGTTGCCCGCTATGGTACGCAATTTAATTGGCAGAGCGAACCGCTGTTTACCTTGCAGGATCCAGCCGTTACTTTGGGAAATACCATCCAGAATTCACGAACCATCCAAGTAAACCCCACCTTGAACTTTACCGGCCTGTATCAGAAATTTGGGGCCTTGAGGCAAGCGGACGGCAACAGCTTTTTGGCGGGGCTGCTGACAAGCATTAAAAATGTGAACCTTGCCTATACGCGCACGGACGGCACATTCCTGCCCGGTTATCTGCCCCAGACGAATGCTTTGGGCTATGATTTTGATTATGACGCTCCTGGCTGGGGCTTTGTGTTGGGTAGTCAAAAAGATATTCGTCAGCGTGCGGCAATGGAAGGATGGATCACGACAGACACGGTACAGAATCAGTTGTATATCAATTCATTGAAAGAAGACATTGCGATAAGGGCCAATATAGAGCCTTTCCCGGATTTGCAAATTGAGCTTACGGCGAGCAGGATGCAAAACCAAAGCTATACCAGCACCTTTCGCTATTTTAATGAGAGCCATTCATTTGAAAGCCTGGCGCCGGTTACCTCTGGCGATTTTAGTATTTCCTTTATCTCCTTGCGTACGGCATTTAAGAACGATGATCAATTGTTTGAGCGCTTCGAAAGAAACAAAATGGCCATATCGAAGCGCCTGGGTAGCTTGAATCCTAACTCTACCGGAAACGTGGATGGGTATGCGGAGGGTTATAATGAGGATGCACAAGATGTTGTTGTTGGGGCCTTTCTTGCCACTTATAGGGGCAAGGATGTGTCAAAGCAAGGATTGAAGACTTTCCCGGCAGTGCCATTGCCGAACTGGCGGATTTCATATAAGGGGCTGACCAAGTATGAACTCTTCAATGAGATTTTCTCTACCTTCAATGTGACACATGGTTATCGAACGAACTATATTATCAATAGCTATAATTCGCTTATCAGAAATCAAATTATAAACGGATATTCCACTGTCAAGGATCAAAATGATAATTTCCTGCCCATCTATCAGTTTATGCAAGTTACCTTGCAGGAAGAGTTTTTGCCATTGGTCGGCTTAGACATGAGATTTAAAAATAACCTGTCTACAAATGTTGAATACCGTAAATCACGGACATTAAGTTTAAGCATGCAAAACAGCCAGTTGGCCCAATTGAATGATGAAGCCCTGGTGCTGGGTCTTGGGTATCGGATCAGTGGGTTTAGGTTCCCTTTTGGTCTTTTTGAACAGATAAAACTTGAGAATGACCTTGATTTTAAATTGGATGTGGCAATCAATGATATGAAAACAAAAGTCTATCGTTCTGGTACGGACGCTGAGGTTTCGGCGGGTAACCGGAATATTACGCTGAGGCCGTCCCTCGACTACTTGATCAATCGGCAGTTCAGTATCCGCTTGTTTTTTGATAGCAACGTCGTAAGGCCGTATACGTCCCAGACTTTCGCAACATCCTACAGTAATTTTGGAATAAACCTGCGGGTATTTTTGCAATAAATAACCAAAACGATACTTTTTAGTAGCTAGTTTCTTTATGATATAAAAGCAATTTTATATAAGTTTGGTAAAAATTAGAAATCATGAACTTTCCAGCCGAATTAAAATATACCAAGGACCACGAATGGGTTCGTGTCGAAGGTGATGAAGCCGTTATCGGGATTACGGAGTTTGCCCAACGCGAATTGGGGGATATTGTATTTATCGATATCAGCAGTGTCGATGAAGAAGTGGAACAAAACGAAGTGTTTGGAACCGTGGAAGCGGTTAAGACTGTCTCCGACTTGTTTATGCCGGTTACGGGAACTGTTTTGGGGGTGAATGATCAGTTGGACAGTCAACCTGAACTTGTGAATAAAGATCCTTATGGCAATGGATGGCTTGTTCGCATAAAAATGAAAAACCCCGACGACGTACAATCCTTATTGGCTGCGGGCGACTACGAGAAACAGGTGGGTACCTAAAGTTAGTGGAAACAACATGAAACATTATGTTTGGGCGATCTTGTGGGCGGTTATTGTTTTGTTTCTTACTTCTTCCCGAATTGAGGGATTGACCAGTTCGCGGTTTACGTTTGCGGGCATTGATAAACTGGTACACACAGGTTTCTTCTTTGTATTTACCACATTGATGTTTTTCGGGTCCCTCAAGAATACCCATTCGCCCCGGTGGATCAGCTTGTCTGCGTTTGGGAACATCCTTATCGGGAGCTTTTTCGCATTGTTAACAGAATTTATTCAGAAGTTTTTTACAACCTATCGGTCGTTCGACTGGTGGGATGTTTTTGCTGATCATGTAGGAATAGGAATGGGGTATTTTGCTTATGTCGTTTTTATTTTGGCAATGAGCACAGAAAAGTCATAAAATGATTTCGCTGCTTGGAATCAGTCTAAATAAGTTGTAGTTTTGGAGCTAATTTATAGGGTATGAAATTATCTGAATTAAAGCTGGGCGAGAGTGGCGTGATCAAGGAATTTTCTGATTTGGAGCTGTCCATAAAATTGTTGGAAATGGGCTGCATTCCTGGCGAAACAGTTATCCTGGAACGGATAGCACCTTTCGGTGATCCTATTGCCATTAAAGTTTCGGGGTATCAATTAAGTTTGCGCAAAGAAGACGCGTCAACAGTGATTTTAAGTTCTTAAGGCCATCATATTTTGAAAGTTGCACTTGTTGGAAATCCCAATACCGGTAAATCCACATTATTTAATGCCTTTACGGGCCTCAACCAGAAGATAGGTAATTTCCCAGGGGTAACCGTTGATAAAAAGACTGGTTTTTGCAAGCTGCCAGATGGGCGCGGCGCAGAGATCATTGACCTTCCGGGTTGCTATAGCCTTTACCCGAAAAGTAAAGACGAAGCCATTGTTTTCAATATCCTATCGGATAAGAATAATCCTTCCCGCCCTGATATCATCGTATTTATTGCAGACTCCAGTAATCTTAAACGTAACCTATTGCTCTTTTCGCAAGTAGCCGATTTAGGAATACCCATTGTCTTGGCATTGAACATGATCGATCTGGCGAGGAAGAACAAACTCTATATCGATGTGGATAAGCTTTCGGATAAATTGGGCGTTCAGGTAATTCCGATAAGTGCCCGTGAAAACGAAAACATAGAGGCTTTAAAAAACGCCATAGCAAATGCACCAGCTGTGGCATTGCAGAATGCATGGGTAGACTTGCCGGCAAATTCCCATACCCTGGTCGACAAAATCGTGGATGAGTTTCAAGTGGAAAGCAAGTATGCGGGTTTACAATTGGCTCATCATTATGAAACTGTAAGTTATCTTAGCCCGAATGAGATAGGCCGTTTGAAGAGTCTGACGGAAGAATACGATTTTCAATCCCAACTTTTACAAACGGAAGAAACCCTGGCCCGTTATTCCTCGATCGACGAGTTATTGGCCGAATGCGTCAGCAAGCAACCGGAAGTGAAAGGACCAAGCATCACGGATAGAATCGATGCGGTAGTCACCCATAGGTTTTGGGGCTATATTATTTTCTTCTTTATTTTATTGCTGATATTTCAAGCCATTTTTTCATGGGCAGAATACCCGATGGTCATGATCGAAAACTTTTTCGGTTGGCTGGATAATATCGGGCATCAGTTTTTGCCTGCGGGTCCTTTGACCGATTTGCTTATGGATGGTGTGCTGGCTGGTTTAGGGGGCATATTGGTATTTATTCCCCAGATTGCGATTCTCTTTGGTTTTATCGCCATTCTGGAAGATACCGGCTACATGTCCAGGATTACCTTCCTGATGGATAAAATAATGCGGAAGGTCGGCCTTAATGGCAAATCGGTTGTTCCCATGGTGGGGGGCTTGGCTTGTGCCGTTCCATCCATCATGGCGGCAAGATCGATTGAAAACTGGAAAGATCGGATCATTACCATTATGGTCACCCCATTGATTAGCTGTGCCGCACGCTTGCCGGTATATACGATTTTAATTGCCTTGGTGGTGCCGGATGACAAGATACTGGGTATTTTTGATTTGAGGGGTTTAACCTTAATGGGTTTATACCTTTTGGGTACGTTCGGGGCAGTATTCGTGGCCTGGATAATGAAAATGATCATCAAGAATAAGGAGCGCTCTTATTTTATCATGGAGTTGCCGATCTATCGTACACCAAGGTGGAATAATGTCGGCCTCACCATTTATGAGAAAGTAAAGACCTTTGTTTTTGAGGTAGGTAAAATAATTATTGCCATTTCTATTGTTTTATGGGTAATGGCGAGCTATGGCCCGCCTCAACGTATGGAAAAAATAAATGCCAAATATGCTGATCCTGTGATGGTGAATACCCATTCAGAACAGGAGCTGGAACAGATGATGTCATCAGAGAAACTGGAAAATTCTTATGTTGGTATATTGGGAAAGGCCATAGAACCTGTGATCAGGCCGCTGGGTTTCGATTGGAAAATCGGGATCGCCTTGATCACTTCTTTGGCAGCGAGGGAGGTATTCGTGGGTACTATCGCTACGATATACAGCGTTGAGGATAATGGAGATGATACGGCAAATATCCGGGCAAAGATGGCCTCTGCAAGAAACCCCACAACGGGTGAATTGGTGTATACCACCGCCACGGCATTTTCATTGATGGTTTTTTATGCCTTTGCCATGCAATGCATGAGCACCATTGCAGTTGTGAAACGGGAGACACAAGGTTGGAAATGGCCCATGATCCAATTGGGGTATATGACAGCCATGGCTTATCTTGCCAGCCTGATCGTTTATCAGCTGTTGAAATAAGATATGACAGAGAAGATTGCACTATTGCAACGGTACATGCCCTCTGCGGCGGCACCCATCATTGCGGAATGGATAGTTGACTCAAGGTGTCAGTTTAAAATAGTGAAGAGCCGAAGGAGTAAATTTGGTGATTATCGTTCTCCCCATGGAAAGTTGGGTCACCGCATTTCCATCAATGCCGATCTAAACCCTTATGCGTTCTTGTTGACCGCGGTCCATGAGTTTGCGCATCTAAAAACCTGGACGATGCATAAACACCGTGTCAGGCCCCATGGGTCGGCTTGGAAAAGCAACTTTAAGGATCTTATGCAGGTTTTTCCCGGCGATATTTTCCCGGACGATATACGATCTGCCGTCTCGCAATACCTTCATAATCCCAGTGCATCAAGCTGTACAGATTTGCACCTTTTTAGGGTCTTGAAGAAATATGATCCTGCAAATGAAGTTGTGCATTTTGTGGAAACGCTTCCTGATAAAAGTGTTTTTTCTTTATCAAATGGCCGCGTCTTTGAGAAAGGTGCAAAATTGCGAAAGCGATACCGCTGTATAGAGGTCAAAACCGGACGTGTTTACCTTTTTAATCCCTTGGCAGAGGTAACACCTCTGTCCAGTACCCCTTAAGGCTGAATCTTTCTTCCTGCCATCTGTCCTATCCGGATATCGGCATAGGAGTATTGATTGCCTAGAAGGCGTTTCAGTTCCGTGGTGTTCTTGCCCGGATTTTCCTTTATCGCCTTTTGCACGGTTGCCAGTTTATCGGCAGAAATCAGCGAGGTCGCTTTCAATTTCGATCCGATAAATGAGATCAGGTGGCTTTGGATGGTTCCTTCCGTAAGGCCCCTTTCTTTTGCTATTTCTTCAATGCTCTTTCCTTTCTGGAATAGGGATAGGCTTATTTTACCTGATTCTCCTTTCGCTGGCTTTGTTTTTGTAGTTAGGGTGAGGGATGCGATCTCCGTTGTAGCGGTTTCTTCTATTTTTACCAAGAGCTCTTGCAAGGTGCCACCCTTTGCCAAAGTTTCGGCCAAAGAGCAGGTTTGCTTGATCTGTTCTTTTTTGCGCTTGAATTCGATCAATAAAGCATTAACTCCTTCGAGATACTTTTTGCTTCTTTTTTTTATTTGCCATGCTTGGATATGACCTGTTAATGGCTCGATAATCTGCTGGTCCATTTTAGAGATAAACCATTCCTTGGCATGGATCGAACGTTCACTGATTTTAGGATAAGGAATATTGTCGCGGTCTTGAACCAGTTTTTTTAATTGATTCCTGAATTTATTCGCCACATCCCGATGCAGCTCGGTAGCAATCCCAATGCTTTTTATAAATAAATAAGCGTCTCCCTTGTCTACAATATTGCGGTCGCGGAGGTCAGTCAATATGGCTTCAGAACGTGAAACCAACTTTTCCCAGACGAAGGTATCTAAAAGGATATTCATTAGATACGCTCGTTGTGCACTTTCAAGTACTTCAGAAATTTGAGCCGGAGGAATAGGACTGTCTGAAAAACGTTTCACATCATGGTCGGTGTAGATATTGTCCGCCTTGATTATCGATTGGAGGACGAGTCCCTTTAAGCTTCTTAGGCGACTTAAGGCCACATATACTTGTCCTGCGGCAAAAGATGATCCGGCATCAATAATTGCGTGGTCAAAGGTCAATCCCTGGCTTTTATGGATGGTGACAGCCCAGGCCAATCGCAAAGGGAATTGACGGAAGGTTCCGAGTACCTCTTCACAGATCTTATCTTTTTCCGTATCGAAAAAGTATTGAATGTTTTCCCACTTTTCTTTTTCTACCACGACGTCCGCCGTGCCTTCGGGAAAACGTATTGTAATTTCATCGGCAGATTCGCTGATGGATTTTACAATGCCGATTTTTCCATTATAATACCGTCGTTCTTCTCCTTTGTCATTCTTGATGAACATCACCTGCGCACCTTCCTTCAGTGCCAGGCTTGCTTCTACAGGGTAGGCATTCTCCGAAAAGTTTCCACTTACGGAGGCATCAAGTTGAACCTGTTTCCCTTCTAGTTCGGCCAGCTTTTGCTTATTGATTTTATCTGCTTGTGCATTATGGGAACATAGTGTAATGTACGACTCGCCATTTGCAGGAACGAAATTTGGCTGATAAAAGCTGTTTAAATGATGAAGTTGTTCTGGGCTACAGCGATTTGACCGTATGCTGTTCAGCAGGTCTATGAATTGATCATCACGTTGCCGGTAAACTTCTGTAAGTTCCAATTGTATGGTTTGGGCTTCTTCCATGATATGGGCATCGAAGAAAAAGGGACTCTTATAGGTTTGTTGCATAAGCTTCCATTCGTGAGCTTTTACAACAGGAGGTAATTGGTAGAGGTCACCGATAAATAATACCTGAAGACCACCAAAGGGCCGCGCATCGCGGCGAACCGACTTTAAAATTGTGTCTATGGCATCCAACATGTCGGCACGGAGCATGGAAACTTCATCGATCACCAATAAGTCCAACTCCTGCAATAGGGTTCTGCGCTCTTTTCTGAACCGGAGGTTTCCCAGCAAGCGTTTTTTATTATAAATTTGGTTGTCCTGTTCGTTCCATGACATTTCATGGTCGGCTAAATAAGTACCAAAGGGCAACCAAAAAAGAGAGTGGATGGTGGTGCCACCGGCATTGATGGCGGCTACCCCCGTGGGTGCTACGATTGCCATCTTCTTCGGGCAATTTTTACTGATATATTTTAAAAACGTGGTCTTTCCGGTGCCGGCATTTCCGGTTAAAAAAATATGTTTATCGGTATGGTTGACGAAAGAAACGGCTTGTAAAAACCTTGTATTATGCTGAAAAGAATGATTCATGTCTTTAATTATTTCCTGTTCTTAGGGTGTAATGACCAGAACAGCCAATAGCATCCTTTAAAAGAAGATCGCCAAAGAAGTTTGAATAGCACCACAGCGAATGTCTTAAAAATTTTGGAGAAAAGACAATATCTCCCTGAAAATGAAGTTTTATTCTTGACGACTTATCCACATTAGCCCTTTCATACTGGTTTATTAAAAACGAACTCATTATCTTCGCAATAAAACAAAACATGAGCGCTATTTCAAAAAAGGACTTCTTTGCAGAAGTGGAAAATGGGCTATTGAATCAAGGTTTTTCCATTGAGAACAAGGATGAGCATCGCCCTTGGGGCGGTTTTTTTGTCATTGGTGAAAATCAGGCCCAACAGTTTGCAGATACTTTTTTCGACGGAATAAGTGTTCATGAACTGAAAATATCAGGAAAATTAAGTCCGAAAATCCTCATCGTCGCACCTGAAAAAAGACTTTCGTGGCAATATCATTATCGCCGTGCCGAAATCTGGCAGGTGGTAAAAGGAAGTGTCGGAGTGATTAGCAGTGATACCGATGAAGAAGGGTCTTTGCAAATACATTATCCGGGTGATGTGATCAAAATCGAGCAAGGAATACGCCATCGTTTGGTGGGGCTTAATGATTGGGGCATTGTAGCCGAGATTTGGCAACATACTGATGCGGATAATCCCTCTGATGAGAATGATATCGTCCGCATTGAAGATGATTTCGGACGATAAATTGAAGATGAGAATAACGATTGCCACATACTTTTCAAATTAAATTGATATGACTAGCTATAATGAAGACAGCATACGTTCGCTTGATTGGAAAGAACATATTCGCCTGCGGCCCGGCATGTACATCGGGAAATTAGGGGATGGGTCTGCTTATGATGATGGTATCTATGTGTTGTTAAAGGAGGTGGTAGATAATGCCATCGATGAGTTTGTGATGGGAGCGGGGCGGACGATTGATATTACTGTTGGGGAATCGAAAGTTTCGGTGCGTGATTATGGCCGGGGAATTCCTTTGGGAAGTGTTGTGGATGTGGTTTCCAAGATCAATACGGGAGGGAAATACGATAGCAAAGCTTTTCAGAAGTCTGTCGGATTAAATGGGGTGGGTACCAAAGCAGTGAATGCGCTTTCCAATATATTCACTGTTCAGGCCTACCGCTCTGGTAAGACACGCATTGCTGAATTCAGTAAAGGGGAATTGCTTAACGATACGGAAAAAGAGACGACGCAGAGAAACGGTACATCGGTCACCTTTATGCCAGACGAAAGCATATTTACAAATTATCATTATCGGACGGAGTTCGTGGAAAACATGATCTGGAATTATGTTTTTCTGAATTCCGGCCTTACGATAAATTTCAATGGGAAAAAGTTCTTTTCAGAGAATGGACTCCGCGATCTTCTGGAAAGGAATATAGATGTTGAGGCGATGCGGTATCCGATCATCCACCTTAGAGGGGAAGATATCGAGATTGCCTTAACGCATGGCCAGCAATATGGGGAAGAGTATTATTCCTTCGTAAACGGACAGCATACCACCCAGGGCGGTACACACCAGGCCGCGTTCCGTGAGGCATTGGTAAAGACCATCCGTGAATTTTACAAGAAGGATTATGACGCGGCGGATATCCGCGCCTCCATCATCTCTGCCATTGCCATTAAAGTCCAGGAACCTGTCTTTGAATCACAAACCAAAACGAAGTTAGGCTCCCAAAGCATTGGCCCTGAAGGGCCGAGTGTGCGGGCATTCATCAATGATTTTGTAAAAAAGGCATTGGATGATTATCTCCATAAGCAGCCCGAGGTTGCAGATGCTTTATTGAAAAGGATATTACAATCAGAGCGGGAACGAAAAGACATAGCCGGCATAAAAAAACTGGCCAATGAGCGTGCAAAGAAAGCCTCTTTGCATAATCGTAAACTTCGTGATTGTAAAATTCATTATGATGATAAACATGAGCGAAATCAGGAAACCACCCTCTTTATAACAGAGGGGGATTCTGCCAGTGGTTCCATTACAAAATCACGCGATGTTCAAACCCAGGCGGTCTTCAGCCTGAAGGGAAAACCTTTGAATGCGTTTGGCTTAACGAAAAAGGTGGTGTATGAAAATGAGGAGTTCAACCTGCTTCAACATGCCCTGAATATCGAAGATGGCCTGGATAACCTCCGGTATAATAATATCGTGATTGCCACAGATGCTGATGTCGATGGCATGCATATCCGGCTGCTGATCATGACATTCTTCTTGCAGTTTTTTCCGGATCTCGTAAAGGGAGGACATGTTTCTATTCTTCAGACACCTCTTTTCCGTGTCAGGAACAAAAAAGAAACCATCTATTGTTACAGCGATGAGGAACGGCAGCGGGCCATCCTGAAGCTTGGTGGAAAACCCGAAATTACCCGCTTTAAGGGTTTAGGGGAGATTTCACCCGATGAGTTTGGCTTCTTCATTGGAAAGGACATCCGCTTAGACCCGGTCATCTTATCGAAGGATCATAAAATTCAGCAACTTCTAGGCTATTATATGGGGAAAAATACACCTGACCGCCAGAAGCATATTGTGAACAACCTGCGCATTGAATTGGATATTGCCGCGGAGGAGAAACCTGCTGTGGAGGAAATGGCAGAGATGGTACAATAAAAAGGTTTACTCAAATCTCTTTTTACCGGTTTCTTTAAATTCAGATCCCGCTTTCCACGTTGGGAAAGTAGTTTCCATGCTCAATGCATAACCAATGTGGATAAAGAACTTCAAGTTTTCCATAAGGCCACTTATCTCCCAGTTTTCTGGATTGTACTCATCATTCGGACTGTGATAAGTCCCTTCGAACGAACTCCGTTTGTGCTTTGCTACCGCACTGGTATCTGTATATAAGGTGCCGCTTCCGGCATATAAGGCGGGAACCCCTACTTTGGCGAAATTGAAATGATCTGATCGGAAAAAAGCACCTGAGGAGGGATTGGGGTCCTGGGTTAATCGTCGGCCTTGAAATTCGGCAGCTTCTTCTGCATAGTGATCCAGTTCAGATTGTCCATAACCAATAATGGTAATGTCTTTTGTCCTTCCCTCTGCGCTTAAGGCATCGATATTGATGTCAGCAACGGTTTTGTCGAGTGAAAAAACGGGATGACTGGCATAATATTCTGATCCCAAGAGCCCTTGTTCTTCGGCAGTAAGCGCAAGAAAGAGGATCGTCCTTTCCGGCGGTACGGCTGCCGCCCTAAAGACTTTTGCCATCTCCAGTAATGCGGCGGTGCCGGTTGCATTGTCGATTGCACCATTGTAGATGGAATCGCCTTGAATGGCTTCTCCTATACCTAGATGATCCCAATGGGCGCTGTATATAATGACTTCGTCTGGACGTTTACTTCCTTCTATTTTGCCCAGTACATTGTTGGAAGTGTATTGTTTTATCTTATTCTGAATGTGGAGCGTTGTTTGGAGTTTTAAGTCGACCGCCTTAAAACCTGGCTTTTTTGCTGACTCAATGAACTCCTCTGGAATCTCTGCCAAGGCAAATAACTTTTTCGCCGATTCTGTGGAGATCCATCCTTCGAATGCGGTCAGTTCGGGTCCCTTCCCTTCAGATGACAAGACCATTTGTGGCCCTGTCCATCCGGAACGGACAACGTCCCAACCGTAACTTGCTGCTCCGGTATCATGGATAATGATTACCCCGGCAGCACCCTGCCGGGCAGCTTCTTCATATTTATAAGTCCATCGCCCATAGTAGGTCATGGTTTCTCCTTTAAAAAGGCTTTTGTCATAATAACCGGGATCATTCACCATGACGACAACAGTTTTCCCTTTTACATCGATGTCTTTATAATCGTTCCAATCATATTCAGGAGCTACAATACCGAAACCCACAAAGATCAATTCACTGTCTTTGATATCGATCGCCTTGTCCTGTATGCGACTTCCCACAACGTAGTCAGCAGGATAAGAAAGTCTAAGTTTTCCCTTCTCTCCTTCGATTGTCAAACTGCTGTCTGGGATGGATTTTACTTCAACTAATGGCACCTCCTGAAAATACTTGTCGCCATTTCCCGGCTTTAACCCGGCTTGTTGAAATTGCTCTTTGATATAGGCAATGGTTTTGGTTTCGCCTTCGCTTCCCGGCAGTCGTCCCTGAAAAGCATCCGAGGAAAGCGTCTTGATGTGTTCCACATAGGTTTGCGGAGATAGGAGCTCAAGCGCATCGGCATCAATTTCTGAAGTGGGTTGACGCCCCATGTTGTTACAGGAAACGATAAAGGCTGATATCAATAATAGGGATAGAAGCGTTTTCATCAGTTTAATTTTGTTAGCATTATCAATTCCTCCCGGTATTCTCCTATATGCCGTGCAGACAGGGAGCAGACTCCTCCCTACTTTCTCTTGGGTGAGTCCGTAGTGAGTCCGTGGTGAGTCCGCCTTGAGTCCGTGTTTTTATCAGAAAAAGACGGACTCACCATGGAGGGAATGTGCACTTATCACACCCGCATAATAAAGCGATTCCCTAGCAGGTACGACCATGGTACGGAGAAGTCCGGAACAGGCTTCGAACCGAGCTATAATTGATGCACAATTCTTGGTTGACTATGCTGTTTGTGAATGATTTAAAATTAACTTTTGTAAAAGTTTAAAAATAAAGATAAATTGGCGAAACCTAGTAAAAATCGAATATGTTTTTGTCTTAAGAACAAATACATTCGTATTTTTACCCCTAACATCATTACTTTAAGCAATACCTTCCTACATGAGCGAAGAGATCAATGAGAATGAACAGCCGGTAGAAAATACCGGCGAAGAACAAGCAAGTGTAAACATTATACCTATATCCGGTTTATATGAACAATGGTTCTTAGATTATGCGTCGTATGTTATTCTGGATCGTGCGGTACCCCATATACATGATGGCTTAAAGCCTGTTCAACGCCGGATTCTCCATTCGTTAAAGGAGATGGATGATGGACGTTTTAATAAAGCCGCCAATGTAATCGGAAACACCATGAAGTACCATCCACATGGTGATGCTTCTATTGGTGATGCCATGGTGCAGATCGGACAGAAAAACCTGTTGATCGATTGTCAAGGGAACTGGGGCGATCCTATTACCGGCGATTCTGCCGCGGCACCACGATACATCGAGGCAAGGCTTTCCAAGTTTGCAAACGATGTGGTCTTTAATCCCGATACCACCAATTGGCAACTTAGCTACGATGGCCGGAACAGGGAACCGATAACCTTACCGGTAAAATTTCCCCTTTTGCTGGCACAGGGGGCGGAGGGAATTGCTGTGGGCTTGGCGACCAAGATTATGCCGCATAATTTTATCGAGCTTATTGACGGGTCGATTCAGGTATTGCGTGGTGAACGTCCTAATTTGATGCCCGACTTTCCAACGGGAGGGTATGCCGACTGTTCCAATTATAATGAGGGTATGCGCGGTGGACGGATCAAGATACGGGCAAAAATTGAGGAACGTGACCGGAAGACACTTGCCATCACCGAAATCCCATTTGGCACAACGACGGGTGGTATCATCGATAATGTGATCTCGGCGAATGATAAAGGGAAGATCAAGATCAAAAAGATTGAAGATAATACCGCCCAAAACGTGGAAATTATTGTTCATTTGGCGGCTGGAATCTCCCCCGATGTGACCATTGATGCTTTGTATGCCTTTACCGATTGTGAAACATCAATCTCACCGAATACCTGTGTAATCAAGAAAGACAAGCCCCACTTCATGAGCGTGAATGATATTCTCATTGAGAATACCAAGCATACACGTAATCTATTGAAGATGGAGTTGGAGATCCGGCTGAAAGAGCTGATGGAGAAAATATTCTTCAGTTCGCTCTTGAAGATCTTTATTCAGGAGGGGATGTACAAGCATGCGGACTATGAGAATGCGGGAACTTTTGAGAATGTTGTTGAGGTGCTGAATGGCTTGTTTGCACCGTTTTTTGACCGTTTTTACCGGGAAATACTTCCTGAAGATTATAAAAAGCTGATTGATAAACCCATGAGCAGCATCACCCGTTTTGATGTGAAGAAAGCGGATGAGCAGATGAAGGCATTGGAAGAAGAGATGAAGCAGGTGAAACATCACCTGAAACACCTTACCGATTATGCTATTGCATGGTTTGAGGGACTTAAGCAAAAATATGGGAAAGGCCGCGAACGGAAAACAGAATTACGCACTTTCGATAAAGTGACGGCGGTTCAGGTGGCCTTGCCGAACGTGAAGCTGTACGTTAATCGTAAGGATGGATTTATTGGGACCGGCTTGCGTAAGGATGAATTGGTTGGGGAGTGTTCAGACCTGGATGAAATTATCGTTTTTAGGGAAGATGGGAAGTTTTTGGTGACCAAGGTGCAGGATAAGGTGTTTGTGGGAAAGGATATTTTACATGTGGCTGTTTTTAGGAAAGGGGATGACCGCACGGTATATAATATGATATACCGGGACGGAAAAACGGGGGTTTCTTATATCAAGCGTTTTGCCGTTTTAGGGGTTACGCGCGATAAAGAATATGAATTGACAGCTGGCAATAAAGGTTCCAAAGTTTGGTATTTCACGGCGAACCCTAATGGGGAGGCTGAACTTGTCCATATTCAGCTTAAGCCCCACTCCAAACTTCGTAAAACTCAGTTTGATCTGGATTTTACCGACATTGCCATAAAAGGAAGGGGCTCGAAAGGAAATATCGTAAGCAAATACCCTTTGAAGAAAATTACCTTGAAAGCCAAAGGGGTTTCTACCCTTACCGGAAGGAAAATATGGTATGATGAGATATTGAACCGCTTAAATGTGGATGAGCGGGGCAAGTATTTAGGGGAATTTGATGGAGAAGATAAGATTGTGATTTTCCATGCTGATGGAAGTTATGAGTTGAGTTCCTTTGAGTTAAACAATCATTTTGATACCCAGCTGCTGAGAATAGAAAAATATGATCCAGAGAAGATATATACGCTGGTCCACCAAGATGGGGCTTCATCCCATTATTATGTCAAGCGGTTTACCTTGGAAAATATCGCCATTGGTAAACGGGCTTTATTGATTAATGAAACACCTGGTTCAAAAATGATATTGATCTCAGCTGCGGCAAATCCCTTGGTACGTGTTGATATTGTCAAGGGAAAATCCAAAACACCTGAAAGTATTGAAGAGAACCTGGCGAAATTGATTGATGTAAAAGGAATGAAAGCCCAGGGCAATCGCTTGAACAGCCACGAAATCCGGCATGTGGAGTTGCTTGCTGTTGAGGAAGAGGAAGATCAGGATACGAAGAAAGTTGAGGAAGGGGATATTGAAGAAATAAAAAAGGAATCCCCGCCGAAACTTGATACAATGCCCGAAACAACTGTTGAAGCCGAAGTACCCGCACCCAGGCAAGAACCAGCCTCACCAAAGATAAATAAGGAAGTGAGCGACGAAGAGCCTGAAAAACCAAGTCGCCCGAAAGTCGACTTCGAGATTACCAATCCTGATGATATCGATATCGATGAAAAAGGCCAGATGGGGTTGTTTTAGGTATTGGGTGTTAGGTATTAGGTATTGGGTGTGAGGTGTTAGGTATTGGGTGTTAGGTATTGGGTGTTAGGTATTAGGTGTTAGCTTTGCGTCATTCCGGGCTCGACCCGGAATCTATAAGAATATGATTTACAAATCTAAAATAAGCGTAGGTTTAGTAATGTTCCTCATTGTTTTTGTAGGTGGACCAGGAATTTTAATGGTTTATCATTCTATCTGGATTGGATTGCTTGTTGTATTGTTTACTTCATCATTCATTCAATGTTAACAACATATTATAGGATAGAAAATAATACATTTTTCATAAAAAGTGGCTTTTTCATTAACCAAACAATAGCCATTGAGGACATAAGGAAGATTCGGGAGACCAATAGTGTCATTAGCGCTCCGGCGACTTCTCTTGATCGACTTGAAATCTTTTTTTTACAATAAGTTCGACTCAGTTATCGTATCCCCAAAAGAGAAAAAGAAATTTATCGAACACATCAAAGCGTTAAATCCCGCTGTTGAAATAGAATTTAAAGCCTAATCGTCGTTTACCATGCTGATAGCTCACAGCTATAATAGATCTCTCCGTGCGCGCCTTTGGACGCTTAGTCGAGATGACGCTGACAACTGATTGTGTGTACCTAAAACCTTACACCTCATACCCAATACCTCATACCTAAAACCCAATACCTAACACCCTACATCCTCTTCAAAAACTTATCCAATTTAGGTTTGATGACCGCAGCACAATAGGGTTGATTGGGGTTACGGTTGTAATAATTAAGGTGATAGTTTTCGGCGGGATAGAAGATTGTAGCGGGGCTAACCTCAGTTACAATCGGGGAATCAAATACCTGCTCTTCCTCCAGGTTTGCGATGAATGCTTCGGCTTTTAACTTCTGGTCTTCATGATGATAAAAAATCGCGGACCGGTATTGTGTTCCTACATCATTCCCTTGTCGGTTGAGTGTCGTCGGGTCATGGGTTTTGAAGAATACAGCTAAAAGCTCATTGAAGTCGAGTACTGCTTCATCGTATTCGATTTGGATAACTTCTGCATGACCTGTACTTTCTGAACATACTTCTTCATAGGTCGGGTTTTCCGTATGTCCCCCCATATAACCTGGCAGCAGTTTTTCTACTCCCCGAACATTTTGAAAAATCGCTTCGGTGCACCAAAAACAGCCCCCTGCAAGTGTAATCGTCATTTTTCTTGGTTTTGTTCTTTATGTGAATATACAACTTTTCCCACAACATCCCCGCCAAAGCATTTTCCTTAATCTCATCCCGTATTATTGGTATTGAATGTAGATAGGAATAGGCCGCATCTCCAATAATTCCTGTGGCGTCAACATACGGTGGGGCGGATTTTTGACATCATTTTTATAAAACAGCTTAAAACCGGTATATTCAACAGGCTCCGGATAGATATAATTTCTGTAAGTTCCCTTTTTCAGTGCGGGCGCACCCCAGCCGTCCATATTCATGACAAACTGTACTTCAGGGATGCGTTTAATAGCTTTGTGATCTCTGATCATGGCCTTTGTAAAGCGATGTACAACAAAGACTTTAGGGGGTAAATTGTATTCTTTGACCAGGCCTGCAAGGTAATTGCTGCAATAATTGATGTCAGCGGCATTGAAAGAGCCTATCCGCGTACCCGGCTTCGAGCCGTCTTTCATGGAGAATTCAGGATCAATGCCCAGGTGGACATTGGGCATTTTAAGGTATTTCTCTAATCGCGGTAATTCTTGTTCAATCGTGCTCAGTGCAACCTGGATATCCAAAAACACGATGGCATCCCGCATTTTCGCGATCGTTAACACAGAATCGATTTGATGGTCGGGCATCCGGGACCTGTATTTACCGTCTTTCCCCGCGCTTCCCTGCGCTACTACAGCGATATAATGTAGCGCGGGGATAGCTTCCGTTGTGCTATCTGCTGCATTCCATGCGGCCACTTCTTTGTCCAGTCGGTCGAGCATCTCTTTGGGTGGATATTCCCCTAAAATGCCCATTCTGGTGGAATATAAATTCCCGTAATAAGCAATAATTCTTTTCTGGGGGAGGATGGCGCCGGGTAAAGGGACCGGAATGCCTTTCGCCGGCCATCTCCCGGTGGTATCTCCATTTGCCAAGGCCTGGTTCTGCGCCCGGAAAGTGGTCGTATCAATGGCTGGGTAACGGGCTTGTGTTTCTATATCAGGAAGGGGACTGGCTTCCTTAATCAGGCTGTCCTGACTGGCAACCTGCTCGTGTGCCTCTCCTGAATTCTGCATGCAGGATGTTGCTAATATTAGCGTTAATACAAAGAAGCATAATGTGGCATTCCAGTAGTTCTTCATTTGTCTTTTCAAGGTAGGTATGGCTTTAAAGATAAGGTATTAGTTTTGTCTAAGCTAAAATCCAACATGCATTTAGGTTCTAAATTTCCCGAAAACGCCAAGCGGTAGTTTGGCACCTGCAGTCGCCTGTAAAAAAAGTTCTCCGGTTTCCAGGTTTTGTACCTTTGGAAAGGCCGCCCGGATGAGGTTTTCGACAATTACCGAAGAAAATCCCAGTGAATAGCTATTCAGGATCAAGAAGTGTTCTTTCTTGTCCAGTAACTGGATTACCTGCTGCATCATCTCAGCGATGTGGTCTTCGAGTTTCCATTTTTCACCTTTGGGCCCATGTCCGTAGGCGGGGGGATCGAGGATTATCCCATGATAAGTATGTCCCCGTTTAAGCTCGCGTTTGACAAATTTTAAGGCATCTTCTACCACCCACCTGATATCTTTTAAACCTGAGAGCGTTTGGTTTTCATTTGCCCAGTTGATCACCTGTTTAATGGAATCTACGTGGGTGGTATCTGCACCGGCGGCCTGTGCTGCCAAAGAGGCACCTCCCGTATAGGCAAAAAGGTTCAGCACTTTGGGTTGTTGGGTTTTGAAGGATGCGAGTGTGCTCGAGATATAATCCCAGTTAACCGCTTGTTCAGGGAAAACGCCGATGTGTTTGAATGCCGTCAGTCCCAAACGAAAGCGGATATCAACGGTATTGTTGCTGTAGGATATATTCCAGCGGTCGGGTACCTTCGAGGTTTTTTTAATCCATTCGCCCGTTGTGGCGGAGCGCCCTTTGAAACGCAGGTGATGGCGTTTTATCCATTCCCCTTCAGGAAGTGCCTTGGGCCATACCGCTTGGGGTTCGGGACGGATCATGACGACATCTCCAAAACGTTCCAGCTTCTCAAAATCGCCACAATCTATTAATTCGTAATCTTTCCAGTGTACCGGACTCAATAACTGGATAGTGCTATGTGTTGGATTGGCCAAACGGATTTTCTTTATGTTTTTCTTAGAAGCTTGCTTTCGCTACCTTCATAAAGGGGCTCGCAAAAACGAAGTCATTTAATTCCTTAACGTCAGTATGTGCTATTTCTTTATTTGTCCCTTCCCACCATTTTTTACCTTTATGAAGAAAAAGAATATACTCACCAATACCCATTACTGAATTCATGTCATGGGTGACGACTACGGTGGTGCTCTTGTATTCCTGGGTCAGGTCTTGGATGAGCTCGTCAATTAAAATGGAGGTTTCGGGATCAAGCCCTGAATTGGGTTCATCGCAAAACAGGTATTTGGGGCTCATGGCTATCGCCCGGGCAATCCCCACCCTTTTTTTCATGCCGCCGGAAAGCTCGGCGGGAAAGAGTTTGTTTTTACCTGCCAGGTCAACACGCTCCAAACAAAAATCTGCACGCTCTTTTTTCTCACTTTTACTCATGTCGGTAAACATGTCCAATGAGAAGACGATATTGTCTTCGACGTTCATGGAATCGAAGAGTGCCGAATTTTGGAATAGCATGCCAATATCCTTCCGGATAGGGACGCGGTCTTCAAAATCCATGCGGGTAAAATTTTGGCCATTGTAGAGCACCTTTCCCGAATCAGGTTTGTGCAAACCTACCATACATTTTAGCAAAGTGCTTTTCCCCGAGCCCGAGCTGCCAATGATCAAGCTGATTTTGCCCGGTTCGAATTCAGAGGAAATCTCGTTTAATACCTGATGGTCACCAAACGACTTGCTTATGTCCTGTACTTCTATCATACCTTGTTTTTAAAGCATCAATGCCGTTATTACATAATCGGCAACCAAAATACTGATACAGCTTACCACTACACCCTTGGTGCCCGCCTGTCCGACTTCCAAAGCACCTCCGCGCACATAAAATCCCTGATAGGCCGATATGGAGGTAATTAAAAACCCGAAAACAAAGGCCTTCACCATGGCTACTGAAACGATGTACCCATTGAATTCATCTGTAATGCCATCAATATAATCAGCTGGGGTTACCGCGCCCGAGATAGCTCCACCGAGTAAACCGCCGGTCAAAGCCAAGAATACAGAAATAATGACTAGTAATGGTACCATGCTGATTCCCGCGATGATTTTCGGCAATATCAGGTAACCAGGTGCATTGATGCCCATGATTTCCAGGGCGTCAATTTGTTCGGTAACACGCATCGATCCAATCTGCGAGGAGATCGATGAGCCCACTTTTCCCGCCAGAACCAGGGCCGTGATGGTTGGGCTCAGCTCCAGGATACTTGAATCCCGGTTAATTTGGCCAATGATGGCATTGGGGATCAAATCGGATACAAGCTGGAAGGCAATCTGCATGGTCATTACCGCCCCGATAAAAGTGGAGATAATGCCCACGAGGGTTAATGAACCTATACCAATGCTGTCCATTTCAAGGAGGATTCCCTTCCAGTATATGCGCCACTTCTCCGGCTTTTTGAAAACGGATTTTATCAATAATAGATATTTCCCAAAGGATGTGAAGAACATAGGTGTCTATTTGCTGTAAATATAAGGCTTTTTTGATAGTCAAGAATATTTTACAGATACTTTTGATGCGTGTTACGCCCAGATCGGGAATGTCAATAAGAAGGTAGCGCCGATTGTATATCAATACAATTATATCTAAGTTTGAATGAAAAAATAATAACGATGAGAAAGAACAATAGGAAGTCTGCCTTGGTTACCGGGGCAAGCAAAGGGATGGGAAGAGCGATAGCAGGTGCATTGGCAGCTCAGGGCTATGACCTGGCAATTTGTGCGCGAAAAAGGGAGGACCTGGAGGATTTAGCCGATGAGCTGGCAAAAAAACATCCGGGGATTACCGTGCATATCCAATCCTGTGATCTTTCTTCACAAGGAGAGGTGGAAGAATTGGCGCAATGGGCAGCACATCATTTTCCCTTTTTGGATGTATTGGTGAATAATGCCGGTCTGTACAAACGTTTTTCTCTTTTAAATGAAGACAAAGACGTCATGCGTGAATCCATGCAAGTCAATTTATTTGCCCCGCATTACTTGTCGACTTATTTTGGGCGGATTATGCGCGAGGCCCACGAAGGCCATATCTTTACCATCACCTCCATCGCTGCCAGGCAGCCGGTTGTTGCCGCAGGCTCGTATACTGTAACAAAGGTTGCCTTGGCAGGTCTAACAAATGTATTACGAGAGGAATTAAGGGATTATGGTGTGAAGGTAACCGAAATCATTCCGGGATCAACACTGACTTCCTCTTGGGAAGGAACAGAAATTCCCCAGGAGCAATTTATACAAGCTGAGGATGTTGCCCAGGCAGTGGTCGCCTCCTTATCAATGAGCGAAGGTGCCAATTTTGATGAAGTCGTGATAAAAACCGTTAAAAATTTTTAGATGGCAGCCGAACCACAAAAATTATTTCGAAATACCCAAGCCGGTGTAGTGGCAGGCATTTGTGCCGGCCTAGCGGAGTATTTTAAAGTGGAGACGGTAGGGGTACGCCTCGTCTTCGTCTTAAGTGTTTTCTTGGGCTTATCGAAGATTGGTTTTATTATCCCCATACTTTATATCATTTTATGGATCATTTTGCCGGTTAAACCTTATCGTTTATTCCCCGATGTTAAGGAGAATCCCCCCATTCCTCATTTTTCTGATCCGCCCGACTTTGAACAACATCCGGAAATCAGTACAACGCCGCCTGTTGTTTCCAGAAAACCCATTTTGGGGATAATCCTTCTCGGACTAGGCATCATCCTATTACTGATCCAGCTCGACTACATGAATTTTCGGGAATTGGGCAAATATTGGCCTATACTTATTATTGCCTTAGGCATATCGATCATCGTTGCATCCTTTAAGAAGAGAAAGACTGGTTTGCCAGAAGTCGATAGGGAATTAAAAGAAGAAGAAAATGGAAACTAATCCGATAAAACTGGGGAAATTAAGCTGGGGGCTTATCGTCTTATTTGTGGGTGTGGTATTATTGTTGGATAACCTGGATGTCATCCATTTTCATTGGTGGGCGATCACCCGCTTCTGGCCGGTATTGATCATTTTATTTGGTGTGAATGTATTGCTTCCTAAATCGAATGAAGGGCAAATCCTTTCTGTCATAGCAACACTCGCCACCTTGGTCTTCCTTGCTTTTCAAGGGTTTAGCCCAACGGGAAATAATTTTTGGCCCCGTCGTTCGGGATCCCCGATAGGGAAGCAACCTGAACAAATGGAGCAGCAGGGGCAACGTTCATCTTTATCCCGTGCGTATGATCCTTCCATTAGCCATGCTACATTGAATATTTCCGGCAGTGCTGTTGAATACAACCTTAAGGGAACCACTTCCGCATTGATAGATGTGGAGACGTATAGCAATTTCAGTAGCTTTTCACTTTCCAGCACTTTGAAAGATAACAAAACAGTGGCGGTATTGTACCTTTCCCAGAAAGGCCATAAAAGAATAAAGTTAAAGAAGGGGTCGGGTAATCATGCACAAATCCGGTTAAATCAAACCCCCTTTTGGGATATCAATATAGAGTTGGGTGCAGGTAAAGTTGATTTCGACTTGAAACCTTTTAAAGTTGACCGCCTGAAACTGGAAGGAGGAGCCTCTTCCCTGGCCATCGCATTAGGCATGCCCGCCGGAGCGGAGAGTAAAATAACATTCGAAGGGGGTGTATCTTCTTTGAAAATAGACATTCCCAAACAAGCAGGATGCCGCATTGATGTCGAATCGGCTTTGTCTTCTCTCGATTTTCCCGGCTTTATCAAACAGGAGGATGGGTCTTACCTAACTGATAACTATGGCGAAGCTGCCAAAAAGTTTGAAATAGAATTGGACAATGGGCTTTCTTCCATAGAGATTAGCCGGTATGAAGACGAATGAAACGAAAAATGAGCAGTTTTTTGTTGTAAAACAAGGCAAAGTAGCAGGGCCCTTTTCCTTGGATGAATTAATGGCAATGCAACTCAGTGCGACCGACTTCATAAAAGTTGAAGGTGCTGCCGATTTTCAGGAATTGCGCGAAATCCCTGAATTGTGCCGCAAACTTTCCATACAACATGAACCTACCGCCCCTCAGTATTTTGCCAGTATGGATATGCGTTTATTGGCTTGGGCGATAGATTTTTTTGTGGTTTTTGCCGCGATTTGTATTTTTATCGTCGTTCCGGTATTGGTTTTTGGCGCCGAAGATTCACGGATGCAAATGATTATTATGGGGCTATTGGCGCTTATTCCTGTTCAGTTTTTTATGAGTGTGATTATGGAATGTTCTCAAAGACAAGGTACCTTTGGAAAGATTTTGATTAATATTAAAGTGTGCGATACGGCAGGTTTACCCATTGGCTTTTGGAAAGCTTTTTTGCGGAACTGCTATAAGGTAATTGGGTTTTTAAGTGCGGGAATAGGCTTTTTTGTTGGTTTTTTTGATCGTAAGCAACAGTGCTTGCATGATAAGCTCGCCGGAACCCTGGTTATTAAAGACCGCCTGGTATAAGCTGCGGTTGGGGGCCGGCCTTAAATTATTTTTTAATGAAACGAACGCTGTTCTTCTTATTGATTTTGCTGACTTATGGCCAGCTGTTCGGTCAATCGTTAAGCAATAAAATTGCGGATGCTTTTCAGCTCTTGGAAGATGATATCCATACGAAACATGGTATCGTTTCCTTAACGGTACTGAATGCGAATACGGGTGAAGTTGTCTTTGCAAAAAATGATCATGTCGGTTTGGCTACGGCCTCCACATTGAAAACCATCACGACCATCACCGCTTATGAAGTTTTAGGAAGCGATTTTAAATATACAACCGATTTGGTCTATACTGGAAATATTGATGCCAATGGTACGCTTCAAGGCAATATCGTCATTAAAGGTAGCGGTGATCCGTCATTGGGCAGCGACCGCTTTGCACAATCTGATGCAGAGGTGCTCTTGGAGAGATGGGTAAATGCCATAAGGGAAACTGGTATTAAGAAGATAACCGGTGGGATAATCGCTGATGACCTGCTGTTTGGGGGAAACCAGGCACCCCCCGGCTGGACTTGGGAAGATATGGGGAATTATTACGGGGCCGGCATATCTTCTTTAAATTGGCGTGAAAATACCTTCTCCATTAGTTTATCACCGGGTGCACGGGTGGGGGAACCTGTGCGGTTGGTAGGCACCGAGCCCGATGTATCCTATCTCAGGTTTATCAATGAAGTGAAAACGGGCAGAAAAGGATCGGGGGATGGGGTATATGCTTATTCTGCACCTTATTCTTCTATTATTGCACTCCGGGGGACCTATGGGATCGATTTAAATAAAAAGATCTTTCTATCGTCGCCTGATGGTGCCTATGCGGCAGCCCTGGCATTGCAGACAGCCCTCCGGAAACAGCAGATTGATGTGGGGAAGCCAGCGACGACAGCTTACCTCATGGAACAATCAGGCCATCGGCTTTCCCCCGTGTCCACATCGATAGATCGTTATGAATCGCCTCCCCTAAGCAAGATCTGTCATTGGTTTAACCGGGTTAGTATCAATGTATATGGAGAAGCTTTATTAAAAACAATTGCACTTCATAAGAACGTCGACCTTTTTACGGATGAGATTACCAAATGGGAGAAACATTACTGGGCGGAAAAGCTGCATATCGATACGGGCAGCTTAAAAATCGAAGATGGGAGTGGCCTTTCTCCGGAAAACCGGGTGACGACCATGACTATGGCTACCATACTGGCTTATGCGAAAAGCCAGGCATGGTTTGGAGAATTTTATGAGAACCTGCCTACGTATAACAATATGAAGATGAAAAGTGGAACCATTGGTGGTGTCTTGGGCTATGCCGGCTACCACATGGCTTCTAACGGTACTCCCTTGGTATTTTCCTTGTTGGTGAACAATTATACGGGTCCGACCTCCGCCATGCGCAGAAAAATGTTTTCCATGTTAAATGCCTTAAAATAATACAATTTACGATCTTTAACTTCTTTCCCGTATCTTTGTAAACCATGGCCTACAATTTAAAAGTATCGATTGACAAAGACTCGGGATTTTGTTTTGGAGTAGTTTACGCCATAGAAATGGCCGAAGACATCTTGGACAGGGACGGCTATTTGTATTGCTTGGGCGATATTGTCCATAACGATGAAGAGGTAGAGCGTTTGAAAGCGAAAGGCTTACGCATTATCAAACATTCAGATTTAGCCGGCCTTAAGCATGAGAAAGTGTTGATAAGGGCACATGGAGAGGCGCCGGAAACCTATCGTATTGCCTTGGAAAACGATATATCACTCATTGATGCCTCCTGTCCGGTTGTGTTAAAGCTTCAAAACCGCATTAAAACTTCTTATGACGATCAGGAAAAGATACTCATATTCGGAAAACATGGTCATGCTGAGGTAATCGGCCTGCAAGGGCAAACCAACCAGGACGCCATCGTTTTTCAGGACATAAAAGATCTTGACGGATTGGACCTTCCGCATAAGTTTACCTTATATAGCCAGACTACCAAGAGCACGGATAAATTTTATGAGATCAAAGATGAATTGATCAAAAGGGGGTACGAGGTGAAAGCGAATGATACGATTTGCCGCCAGGTTTCAAATCGCTATGAAGACCTAAGCGGCTTCGTGAAAAGATTTGATAAGGTGGTTTTTGTATCCGGGAAAAAATCCTCGAACGGGAAAGTACTCTACGAGGTGTGCCGGCAGCATAATCCCCATACTTATTTTGTTTCTGCTGCGGCCGAACTGTCTCCGGAGATGTTCCAACCCGATGAGGAAGTAGGAATCTGCGGTGCCACCTCAACTCCCATGTGGTTGATGGAGGAAGTGAAACATGTTCTTGAAACCTATTAAGTCATTGTTTCTTCACAAATTTTTGTTTTATAAAATGCTATTCCTTTAATTTATAAATTTGCGGCGATGAAAAAAGGGATATTACTGGTTAATCTGGGTACACCGGATAGCCCATCAGTCTCGGATGTTCGCCGTTATTTGAATGAATTTTTGACTGATGGGCGGGTAATTGATATCGGGTTGATTCGCAGGAACTTATTGGTGCGGGGGATTATTGCCCCATTCAGGGCACCCAAGTCGGCCAAGATATACAAAAGGGTTTGGACAGAGGAAGGATCCCCGCTTTTGATCCATGGCATACGTGTTCAACAATTGTTGCAAGAGAAGCTGGGCGATGCTTTTATGGTAGAGTTGGCGATGCGGTACCAAAGTCCCTCTATTAAATCCGGTCTTGAACGATTGAAATCTGCGGGCGTCCACTCTATTCAGGTTATTCCCTTGTTCCCGCAATATGCTTCTGCTAGTACAGGTTCCGTTCATCAAAAGGTGATGGAGATCGTCAGTAAATGGCAGGTTATTCCCCCCATTAGTTTTGTAAACTCGTTTCATGATCATCCCAAAATAATAAAGGTATTCGCGGAGAATGGCCGTAAATATGGCCCGGAAAACTATGACCATATTTTATTTAGTTTTCACGGACTACCCGAAAGGCAGCTTCTCAAAGCCGATGATTCGGGGAAATGCTGTTTGAAATCCAAGGACTGCTGCAGCCGATTAACAGCTGCAAATCAATATTGCTATTCGGCACAATGTTATGATACCGCTCGTTTAATTGCCAAAGAGTTAGACCTCAAACCCGATCAATATACGGTTTGCTTTCAGTCGCGTTTGGGGAAGACCCCGTGGATACAACCTTTTACAAATGAGGTCGTGCATCGCTTGGCCAAAGAAGGGAAAAAGCGATTGTTGGTATTCTCTCCTGCCTTTGTAGCGGACTGTTTGGAAACCCTTTATGAAATTACCGAAGAGTATCATGACGAGTTTGTGGCAGCGGGTGGCGAAAAGGTCCAATTGGTAGAGAGCCTGAATGACCATCCCGAATGGATCAATACCCTGGAAGAATTGGTCTTGGAAGAAAGCAATATCGTATTATCTGAATAAGCCAACACAACGTGAAAGTTATCGTTATTACTACCATACTCTTGTTGCTATTGGATGTATACATTTACACCGCGTTGCGTTCGACGAAGATACGCTGGGCAAAATCGGCTTCTTTTCCTTTTTTATGGTGGGGCTATTCTGGCCTGCTGATTTTGGGGATCATTTGCAGCATCTATTTCAACTTGCGTTTGACGGTACGGGCAATCATTATGGTTGCTTTTTTTATCTCTTTCGTGACCAAGTTTGTTTATATGCTGGCCTTGTTGGTGGACGATCTGCGGCGGGGGATGATTTGGCTGAAACGCCTCTTTGTACCTAAGCGGGCGAAGCTCACCGAGAATGCCGATAAAGAATCCGACCGTATCTCGCGTTCAGAATTCCTTACCAAATCGGGTATTGTCATCGCTGCTGTTCCTTTCGCCGGCTTAAGCTGGGGAATTATTTCAGGCGCCTATGATTATAAGGTGCGCAGGCAGAAAATCTATCTTCCCAATCTGCCGAAGGCTTTTCATGGGATAAAGATTGTTCAGCTTTCAGATATTCATTCGGGAAGTTTTTATAATAAGAAAGCGGTACTGGGAGGTGTGGAAATGGCAATGGCAGAGAAGGCCGACCTCGTTTTTTTTACGGGTGACCTTGTGAACAACCTGGCTTCCGAAATGGTGAACTATCAGTCTATCTTTGCACGGATCAACGCACCCCTCGGTGTCTTTTCCGTTTTGGGGAACCATGATTATGGCGATTACCATTTTGGCAAAGAACCTTCGGCAGCGAAAGCAAAAAACCTGTTGGAGGTAAAGGGTATTCACCAGACTTTGGGGTGGGATCTCTTATTGAATGAAAACCGTATCATAAAAGTCGATAATGAGGAGATAGGGATAGTAGGGGTTGAGAATTGGGGCAAAGGCCGTTTCCCAAAATATGGTGATCTGAATAAAGCTTTGCAAGATACCGATAACCTGCCGATAAAATTGCTGCTCTCGCATGATCCATCCCATTGGCGCGGTGAGGTGCTGGATCATCCGGATATTGATGTCATGTTTAGCGGACATACCCATGGTATGCAATTTGGTGTCCGGGCGGAACACCTTCAATGGAGCCCTGTTCAATATATTTACCCTGAATGGGCAGGTCTTTACCGGGAGAGGCAACAACAATTGTATGTAAATGTAGGTTTCGGCTTTTTAGGTTATCCCGGTCGGGTAGGGATTGTTCCGGAGATTACCACATTTGAATTGCTCCGGGGCAATGATCCGTCAATAAGTTAATCGATCCCCCTTGTAACAACCGGCCCAGGTTCCAGTCTAAACAGAAAGGTCAGAACCGTATGGCGATCAGAATGTCACCCCGTGAGAATGTCAAACTAGCATTGCAGGCAATTAGCAGCAATCGCCTGCGCACATTCCTTACGGCATTGATTATTGCGATAGGAATAACAGCCTTGGTGGGTATCCTGACATCGATTGATGCCATGCAGCATTCCCTCACGGAATCGTTTTCGGCAATGGGCTCAAATTCGTTCAATATCCGGAATCGGGGGATGAACATCCGAATCGGGGGGAAAGGTACACGGCCGAAGAATTATCCAAAGATAACCTATCAAGAGGCCACAGAATTCCGCGATAACTTTGATTTTCCATCAATGGTTTCCATTGATGTGAATGTGACCTGGGGGGCGACATTGAAGTATAAGAGTGAAAAGACGAACCCTAATATTTCGGTTACAGGTTCAGACGATTATTACCTGCAAGCCAGTGGCTATACTTTGGCAGAGGGCAGGAACTTTTCCACCCGCGAGTTGGAGTTAGGGAGTAATGTAGCGATCATCGGGTCAAATATCAAAGAAAGTTTATTTGTAAATAACGAGAATCCCATCAATAAGATAATCACCTTGGGCGGGATGCGCTTTACCATCATTGGCGTATTGCAATCAAAAGGGTCGAGCTCTGCATTTGGCGGCGATAAGAAGATTATCGTGCCGCTGGCAAAAGCGCGGGCCTTGTTGCCAGCCTCGGAGCCATCCTATGTGATCACGGTCATGAATAGAACTTCAATGTTGATGGATGCTGCGATCGGGGAGGCGACGGCGTCTTTTAGAAAGATCAGGGGATTGAGGGTAAAAGAGGAGAATAACTTTGAAATTACCAAAAGTGATGCCCTTGTTCAAACGCTCATGGAGAACCTCAAATATGTAACCTTGGGAGCGGTGGTGATCGGGTTGATTACCTTGATAGGCGCATCTATTGGGTTGATGAATATCATGCTGGTATCGGTAACAGAACGGACCAGGGAGATCGGCTTGCGGAAAGCCATTGGCGCTAACCCCCAGGTTATCCGCAGGCAGTTTCTGACCGAGGCTATCGTAATTTGTCTAATGGGCGGCATAACCGGCATTTTATTGGGCCTGATTATCGGCAACGGGGTGGCTATATTGTTGGGCGCCAGTTTTTTTATTCCCTGGATCTGGATGGTCCTCGGAATTGCCGTTTGTATCATGGTTGGCGTCATATCGGGATATTACCCAGCTTCGAAAGCTTCAAAGCTGGATCCCGTGGAGGCACTCCGTTATGAATAATAGCTGAATACCTTTTTAACCGCCATACCGCTCTTTGTAGTAGGTTTGATAATGCCCGCTGGTTACCTCCTCAAGCCAACGTTCATTCTCCAGGAACCAATCTACTGTTTTCTCCAAGCCTTCTTCAAATTGCAGGCTCGGTTTCCAACCCAGTTCGTTTTGCAAAGTGGAGGAATCGATGGCATAACGTAGATCATGCCCGGCACGATCTGGCACAAAGGTGATGAGTTCAGCGCTTTCGCCTTCCTCACGCCCCAATTTCTTATCCATGATGGCACAAAGGAGGCGGATGAGGTCAATGTTCGTCCATTCATTATTGCCGCCGATATTATACGTACTTCCATTTTTCCCTTTATGGAAGATCAGGTCGATGGCCCGCGCATGGTCCTCCACCCATAGCCAGTCACGTACATTTTCACCTTTCCCATAAATAGGTATGGGTTTCTTATGCTTGATGTTATTGATGGATAAAGGGATAAGCTTCTCGGGAAAATGATGTGATCCGTAATTATTGGAGCAGTTGGAGATGACAATATTCAAACCATAGGTGTCGTGGTAAGCCCTGACGAAATGATCTGAACTGGCCTTCGATGCAGAATAAGGTGAATGGGGATCGTATTTCGTTTCTTCCGTAAAGAGTCCCTCCTTGCCGAGTGCGCCATATACCTCATCTGTAGAAACATGATAAAAACGATGTTGGTCATATTTGTCTTTCCAGTATTCTTTTGCGGCATTCAATAGGTTGACTGTCCCGATGACATTGGTCAGTACAAAGTCCAGGGGATTAGTGATGGAGCGGTCTACATGCGATTCGGCTGCCAGATGGATCACCGCATCTGGTTTTTCCTTGGAAAAAAGATCGTTTATAAAAGAAGCATCAGTGATATCTCCTTTTATAAATTGATAGTTGGGTTTATCCTGGATATCTTCCAAATTGGCGAGATTGCCTGCATAGGTTAATTTATCCAGGTTTATAATATGATAATCAGGGTAACGATTGACCATTCTCCGTACAAGATGTGAACCTATAAAACCGGCCCCTCCTGTAATGATAATTTTCGCCATAATTCTAATCGGATTTCGTATTTAAATTTTATATGTTTTTATAGTGAAAAGGGATTTTTCTCCTTCAAATATTTTTCCCACTCCCAGGCTGATGACATCATTTCATCAATCTCTTTCCCAGCCCTCCATTTTAACTCTTTTTCGGATTTTGATACATCACTCCATACCTGTACGATGTCGCCCGCCCTGCGGGGACCGATTTGATACCGTAACTTTTCGCCGGTAGCTGTTTCAAAAGCCTTGATCACCTCCAATACGGAATAGCCATTCCCGGTTCCTATATTAAAAACGTCGTAAGCTATTTTTGATTGCTTCTCCTCAAGCAGTTTCAAGGCAGCGACATGCGCTTTCGCCAGGTCCACGACATGGATATAATCGCGGATAGCAGATCCGTCCGGTGTATCGTAATCATCGCCATATACGGTAATTTTTTCACGCTTACCGATAGCGGTTTGTGTAATAAAGGGGACCAGGTTTTGCGGGATGCCCAAAGGCAACTCTCCGATCAATGCGGAGGAATGTGCACCCACGGGATTAAAGTAGCGTAAGGAGATGATGTGGAAATTGGAATGACTTTCTGCAGTTTCTTTCAAAATTTCCTCGGAAACCTGTTTGGTATTCCCGTACGGCGATTCGGCCCGCTTTACTTCGGCAGCCTCTGTTACCGGCAGCTGATCAGGTTGTCCATATACCGTGCAGCTAGAGGAGAATACGACATTCACCTCTCGGTCAGAAAATGCTTGAAGCAGATTAATGAGCGAAAAGAAGTTGTTATGGTAATACTTTAACGGTTTTTCTACCGATTCGCCTACTGCTTTATAGGCAGCAAAATGGATCACTCCTTCAATATCTTTATTTGCTTGTACAAAGTTGTTTACCTTGGCTTCATCGCAGAGATCAAAGTTATGGAACTCAGGCTTTATACCGATTATCTTCTCTATTTGAGATAAAATACCCAGATTTGAATTGGAAAGATTATCAATGATTATAGGGGTATAGCCTGCTTCAAAAAGCTCGACAACAGTATGTGATCCGATGTATCCGGTACCTCCGGTAACTAAGATTTTTTTCATGTATAAGATTTTATAAATGATTGCTTAACAGCATTGATATTTTTCTATAACTCTATATGTTTGATAAATAGGGTGCTATTTATTAAAATAAGTAAAGTCTTTATGTTTGATTTCCTTCTCAGGAAGTGATTTAAAATAATCGTAGGTGATTTTCAATCCTTCCGAACGGTCGACTTTGGGTTCCCAGCCCAGTATGGATTTTGCTTTCCTGATATCCGGTCGTCTTTGCTTTGGATCGTCGATGGGCAGATCATGGTATACGATTTTTTGTTTAGTCCCTGTAAGTTTTATAATTTCTTCTGCAAATTGGTTAATGGTAATTTCATCCGGATTCCCGATGTTGACGGGCTGGGTATAATCACTCATTAAAAGCCTGAAAATTCCTTCAACCTGATCGTCGACAAAACAAAAGGAGCGGGTTTGGGAACCATCACCAAATACCGTCAGGTCTTCCCCCCGCAGGGCTTGTCCGATAAAAGCGGGCAACACACGCCCATCGTTCAAACGCATTCTGGGACCATAGGTATTGAAAATACGTACAATCCGTGTTTCTAACTGGTGGAAGGTATGATAAGCCATGGTAATGGCTTCCTGAAAACGTTTCGCTTCATCGTATACACCGCGGGGACCTACTGGGTTAACGTTTCCCCAATATTCTTCCGGTTGCGGACTCACTGTTGGATCGCCATATACCTCGGAAGTGGAGGCGACCAAGATCCGGGCTTTCTTCGCCCTGGCCAAGCCCAATAGGTTATGTGTGCCCAGTGAGCCGACTTTTAGGGTTTGAATGGGGATTTTAAGATAATCTATCGGACTTGCAGGCGAGGCGAAATGAAGAATATAGTCCAGTTGCCCTGATACATGGACATAAGTAGAAACATCGTGGCGGTAAAATTCAAAATTTTCGAGTTCAAACAGATGTTCGATATTTCGCATGTCCCCGGTAATGAGGTTATCCATTCCAATGACATGAAAATCCTCTTTAATAAATCGATCGCATAAATGAGAGCCCAAAAAACCGGCCGCACCGGTAATAAGAATTCTTTTTCTTGGCATCAGCTTGTTTTTATAAATGCTTACCTTTGGCGAAGATAAAGATTTTACCCAAGATGGATGTGACTTTATTCCAAAACAAATTGTATTTTGAGCTTATGTTCACCGCTATTTGATAATTTGAGCCATGGTTATACTTTATCGTGTCATTATCTTCGTTTATTACCAACTCATTCGTTTAGCGGCATTATTTAATAAAAAAGCAGGAAAATGGGTCGAAGGAAGAAAAGACCTGTTTCAGGAGATTGCAGAGGAAGTGGATTCGGACCAACGCCATACTTGGTTTCATTTTGCATCCTTAGGGGAGTTTGAGCAAGGCCGGTCTGTATTGGAACAATACAAAAAAGAATGGCCTGAACACCTGATAGTTGTTACCTTTTATTCGCCATCGGGCTATGAAATACGTAAAAACTATTCCCTGGCAGATCATGTGTTTTATCTTCCCGCTGATACACCAGGAAACGCACGTCGCTTTCTGGCATTGATCAATCCCGAAAAGGCGTTTTTCACGAAATACGATTACTGGTACTTTTTCTTTAGGGAGTTACACGAAAGGAAGATTCCTCTTTACATGGTTTCTTCTATTTATAGAAAAGACCAGGTGTTTTTCAAGTGGTATGGTGGTTTTTTCAGAAAAATGCTGGACTTTGTAAGTCACTTCTTTGTACAAAACCAGGAAAGCGTGCACTTGCTTCAACAAGTTGGATTTAAAAATATAACCCTTGCCGGAGACACCCGTTTTGATCGGGTGGTCAAGGTCGCTGAAATGGTTCGCGAACTTCCTATTGTTTCTTTCTTCGCCACTGGGCATCGGGTATTGGTCGCCGGCAGTACCTGGTCGCAGGATGTAGAAAAGCTTCAGGCATTTCATCAGGTCTTTAGCGAATGGAAGATCATTATTGCCCCGCATGAAGTTAATGAAAGTAGTATTCGGGAAACCCGTGAGCTTTTTCCCGAAGGAATACTCTATTCTGAACTCAGCAATTATATGCACAAGCAGCAGTTACAGGTAGAAAACCATAGAAAGAATCAGATCGATATGGATTTGGTGTATCAAAATACTTCAACCCTGTCTGATCACATCGAAGAACATAAATCGCCCATTCTCATCATGGACAATGTGGGAATGCTCTCGTCTTTGTATGGATATGGAGATATCGCCTATATAGGAGGTGGATTTGGGAACGGCATTCACAATACATTGGAAGCAGCTGCTTATGGAATGCCTGTCTTATTTGGCCCAAGGTATCATAAGTTTCAAGAAGCAAAGGACCTGATACAGGCAAAAGCCGCCTTTTCAATCAATGACGAGCGGGAGCTTATTTTGGTGATGGAAGAACTCATGGATTATGAGGTCCGGTTAGAAGCCGGAAAACGTGCGGTAGGGTATGTCAATCAGCAGGCCGGCGCCACGGCGCGCATTATGGATTTTTTGAAGCACGACTAAAAGATCAGCATCAGGATTCGAAGTCTTCTATAAACAATTCAGAAGAAATATGATCCGCGAGTAATTTTCCTGAGGTTGTTAAGAAGTAAGTATCTTTATCTCTTATGAGGTGCCCCTCATCCATATAACGCTGAACTTTCTTTTGGATGATCTCCATCGCTTCTATATCAAACCTGTTTTTAACAAAACCAAGGTCCATTCCCCATTTCGTCCGCAAACTTGTCATGATGTATTCGTTTACTTGATTGGTTTTTGAGAGTAGTTCCGCTTCAGCCGGTAATTCACCTTTGTCTATGGAGGCTATGTATTTCACGTTATTGCTTACATTCCAATACCTTGACGCTGAATTATAGGAATGGGCTGAAGGACCGATTCCAAGATAAGGAACCCCACGCCAATAATTGCTGTTATGGTTGGAATAGGCTTCAGCATGCGCGAAGTTGGAAATTTCATATTGTTCGTAGTCTTTCTCAGCCATTATTCCCATTAATTGCAAAAACTGGGCAGCACTTTGATCCTCATCCATGGGTTTTTGGACGCCCTTTTTAATAAAGGTGCCTAAAGCCGTTTGCGGCTCTACCGTCATGCTGTAAGCAGAAACATGAGGAACTTGAAAAGAAATCATCCGTTTTATATTGCTTTCCCATTTCTGATCGGATAGGAGAGGGTATCCATAAATCAGGTCAGCTGTAATGTTTTCGAACCCTGCATCCTGAACTCGTTTTATAGCACTTTCCGCTTCAGAAGCATTGTGGGCACGGTTCATCCATTTCAAATCCTCTTCGTAAAAAGACTGAACACCAATACTGAATCGGTTGATAGCAGTCTTCCGTAAATTTCCAACCTGGGCGGCATTCAGGTCATCCGGATTGGCTTCCAAGGTAATCTCAACATCCGGACTTATGGAATGGCTGCGTGAAATTGCATCGATTAACAAAGAAATCTCATCACCGGAGAATAAAGAAGGCGTGCCTCCACCAAAATAAATACTTTCAATGTTTTGACCGCTTAGGTAATCCTTACGCATGGATACTTCTTTCAGCATCGCTTTTATCATTTCTTCTTTATAGCGTAAAGACGTAGAAAAGTGAAAATCACAGTAATGACAAGCTTGCTTACAAAAAGGAATGTGAAAGTAGACTCCGGCCATTTTTCGAATGAATATTAACGGGTAATAAAAGTGATGTGCGATCGGGTAAAAACAGTTGAAAGCAAAGGTAAGTGAAATTATGATTTTCCAGGAATATATACTCAAGTATGAAAGAAATGCCTGAAAGATCTGGTAATACATTCTGCTTTGGTAAAAGGATAAATCCCCGATTTCTCCTTTTGGTGTGATCTTTTCGAGTTGTATCATAATTTGGTGTTAAAACAACAATACAAAGGTCGGTATCTTTTTTGGTAACCCTGTCGCAGATGTACCCAGATGTACGCAAATGTGTGCAAATGTCGCGATCGGTCGCAGATGTCGCAGAGTTGCCATCCAAATCATGCCCTGACAAGCCCGTCATGCGAAGTAAAGTTGCTGTACCTCTCAAGTAGGGATACTTCGGGTGTAAAGCGGTGATAAAGTACTAAGCTTTTTTACAAAACGGGAAACTTTTGATCACTGGATATCCGCTAAACAGGCGTGGAAAGTAGCGGTGATCAAAGATACGAGGATCCGACAAATAAAGATGGAAGATGGAAGGGTTGTTGAAGGTAAAATGTTTATAGATGCGACTTATGAAGGCGATTTATTAGCAGCTGCCGGTATTTCAACGGTTGTCGGCAGGGAATCGAATGCGACATATGGGGAAACGTTGAACGGTATTCGTGCTGAAACTACCCATGCGCAATTTCAAGTAAAGATCAATCCCTATATGGATCCGGATGATCCAAACAGTGGGTTGATCGCCACGATACAGGACGAACCGCTTGGCATTCCCGGCAGTGCTGATAATCATTTGCAGGCATATTGTTTCAGGGCTTGTCTGACTCAGAATCCGGATAATAAAATTCCTTTCAGTAAGCCGGACGGCAGAAAGACTGGGCTTCTTGGGGACTGGCTAAAGATGAGTTTCAGGACAATGGAGGTTGGCCACGCCAGTTTTATGTGAGGGACGGAAGAAGAATGGTGTCTGATTATGTGATTACGGAACACCATATCCTTACACCGGATCCGATACCAGTCGAAGATCCGGTTGGTGTGGCCTTTTGGCCTCCGGATGTACACAGTGTGAGACGGATTGTGAAAGATGGATATGCCTATAATGAGGGTTTCGTTTTTGAACCTTATGGCAATTGGCGGCCGCTTCCTATTTCCTACCGGGCATTAATCCCCAAAAGAAAGGAATGTACGAATTTGCTGACACCTACGTGTCCTTCTTCCAGCCATATCGCTTATGGAGCCATACGTTTGGAATGGACCTTTATGGTTTTAGGGCAATCTTCCGCAATAGCCGCTGTAATGGCTATTGAGAGTAATCAAGATGTGCAAAATATCGAATATGAAAAGTTAAGGGAGAAGCTGCTGGCCGCCCACCAGGTTTTGAAAGTGGATTGATATGGTTTAAGCGCGTATATCATTGCATTCTTTGTGGTTGTAAATACCGTATTTTAACCCTCACATTTTGCCAATACCTCTTGAGCAAACTGTACGGCATGATCGAGGGATGTTGCCGGTTGGCCAGTGGTCTTGCTGAGGATGGTGAACTTTGCCTTTCCTGCGAGAACGATCAGTTCGATCCCGTATTCATCATTCCACTTCCAATACGCCCGGTCACCGAGGTTATCAACAGCTTTGTATGTGAACTTCATACGGCTGTCCAACATTTTTTTGGCTCGTGCAAGATCCTTGGGTTTATCGCCCAGTTTTTTCTCAAAGTTTGCGAGCAATTCATCGTATTCGTCCTGGCTTAGTTTTTTGTAGCCTTGGTCGAACAAATCGAGTACGGATTCCTGTTTATTTCTTTCGAGGTCTTTATCTGTATAGAAATCCAACAGCTTTATGGTTACTTGATTCTTGTCGGGGCGTTTGAAGACTGCGCCGGTTACCTTCGATGTGATTTCTTTTTCCGGGCGATCACTCGCCCAGCGATAAACGCAAGAGCCGTATTTGCCTTTGGTGGTGGAAATCTTTTCCTCGTACGATGATTCATCAATGTTAACGTGTTTGGCGATGTCCGCTTTGGTCAAAAGCTCTTGGTATTGGTAATCTTTTGCCGCCAGGCATTGGCTGATGGCGCTGGACGATTCCGTTGTCGAGGCGGTCGATGTTTCGCCTGTGCCGGAACAGGCCGACATCATGCCGGCACTGACCAATAGGTATAATATCTTTTTCATCAGAATATTTGATTTTCTTTTATTTAAATATGATAGACGATTACTCTACCGGAGTTTTGACGACAACAATAGAAACTGCATCAACGCTTTCATTTTCATCGGTGAGGGTCACCAGGGTTCCGTTTTTCCAATACCCGGCTTTACTTTTACTACCAGCTGTCCATACTCGTCCCGCTACGTATACATCATCCCCATCCACCGCGATACCCCCTGCGTATGCTCCGTCATATTCACCTGGATCTAGGGCTACAGCTATTCCATTTTTCCAATATTTGGCTATCGAGTATTCACCTAGCACGGTTTCCGTTCCCGCTATGTAAACATCTCCTCGATCTACTGTTATAGCCGTTGCGATTGTATTCGCACTTTTATTTGACAGGGCTACAGCATTTCCGTTTTTCCAGTATTTAGCGACAGAATTTGAACCGTTCCATTCAGTTCCAACGACATAAACGTCGTTCCCGTCAAGGGCCATAGCAAATGCAACACCATTTGCGCTCAACGTGTGAAGTACTCCTCCGTTTTTTGAGTATAGTATTGACCCTATCTCACTGATATTGCTGGGCCCGGGGAACCTACGTATGACGGTGTGCACATCGCTGCCGTTCACGGCTATGCCTGCAACATATTCGTTTCCTGGCACGTCTCTCAGTGTTATAAGTTTTTCGTTTTTCCAGTATACCGGGTCGATATTATGCGTTCCGGCAGCGTAAACGTCGCCATTTTCTACGGCTATCGCATATGCTCTTCCTTTGATCAGCTCGACAGCCTTTCCGTTCTTCCAGTACATGGCAATTCGATCCCATCCTTTCGAGTCCCACGTATATCCGGCAAGATAGATGTCTTCGCCATCCACTGTCATAGCGTACAATTCAGCGCCTTGAGACCCGACTTCCAAGTCTATGGGGACACCGTTTTTCCAGCATTTGGGCATAAGAACACGCCCATTTGACTCATATCCCGCCACATAAATATCCGTTTGGTATTGCTGTTCTTTTTCATCTGGGTCAGGTTTATTTCCCGGTCCTTCCTCTTTGGAACAGGAAAAAAGCAGGAGGGCGCTGTAAAGCAGCACTCCTGCCAAACTAACACATGAAACAAAAGGTTTTATCGTTGTTGTTGCTTTCATGGTGTCTGTTTATTAATGATGTACTTGTGGTTTCTTGCACGCTTTAAAAATCGAAGGAAAACTTCCCATTCTTGATAGTCACCGATGGAGCGTCATTCGATATTTCCGAATTCATTATGCCGGAAAATGTCCCCGAAATATGATGGTCTGAAAATGACGTAATGACCAAGCCGCCTGGATTATCTACCTTTGACGCATAGGCATCAAGCGTTCCTACATCTGTCGGATCCGACTGAATACCCACTCGAATAAGTACACCCTTATCGTCATGGCCAAGTGTTTCGTGGAAAGTATAAGAGCCTTCACCCGCTTTCCCGCTTCCGTTTATTCGGGCGTCAATCATAATGGAATACGTGATTCCATCTACGATTGTGCGTGGATATAACTGGATGATGTATCCGTTTCCGTCTTCATCCGGTCCGTGGAAAAAGTCAAATTTATCCATTGAATAGGAAAAGTCTACTTTTTTGCCGGATCCCAATATAATCTCGGCTGTGATATCGGCACCTTTCTTGTCCGGTTTGTTCTCCTTTTTGCTACAAGCCGTTAGTCCAAAGAGACCAACGCATAGCAGTATAAAAGTTAAATTATGTCTCATCGTTTTCTGTTTTTTACTGTTAAATATTTCAATACATGAATGCGGTCTATTTCCTTTACTTCGTATTATACTTCGGTATAACCGTCAGGAATTTCAAATTTGCTATCTGGGATATCCTGTTGGTCTAAAGACTTTAGTTCCATGATCATTGTGGCTTTGCCGGATTCGAGGGTGACTTGCTTCACAGGGATACCGTATTGATAGATATCGGCGGTGTTTCCACTCAATAATTCGGGGCTGAATTCCAGCATTTTTTGATACTGCTCATATCCGGGGATATCCTTCGTCAGCCAATATTGCGTGATGGTTTTACCCTCATCACCCAGGATGCCGCTCAAAGCAGACGAAATTTCTACTGTTGTCACGATGTTGACTTGCGTACAAGCATATCCGTTGACCTGTTCCTTGCCTACGACCGTTAAGCTATCCTTTTGCATGTCCTGCATCTTCTTGACTGCCTCATTATTTGCGATCCCACTCACATCCATTTTACTATAGGTCTTTTGTTCTGTATTCAGTAATAGGGTTTCGTCGGGATGGTCAGCCCGGGCGAGCAAAATCATTTTCATAGGCTGTCCCATGATGTGCATATCCATTTCCGAACGGACGGCACCAGCCGAAAAATAAATCTTGATGCTTCCGGCAGACTGCATGCCTTCTGTCCCTTTATAGTTGATTTGGTAGACCATGATCACGTCTTCACCGGAAGACTTTTTAACGTTGCTTGCCTCTTGGCTTTCTGTACGCCCCTCCTCATTGGAAGAATTGGCGCAAGAAACAGAAGAGAGTAAAAGCAATAACATAGATGCAGTTATAAGATTAGTTTTCATCATTGTTTTTTTTTTATTCGATTCAAGCGTATTAGAATTTATATTTTACTTCCGCTTTAAATTTTCCATCTGTTATACGCGCTTCATCACCAGATTCGCTATAGGCAACGGCGGAGAATGTACCTTCTACCCAATTGCCTTTTAACGAAGTAATGGTGATACTGCCCGTTCCATCGTTCCATAGGTCGCCGTCCAAGTCTGTTTTGGTATCGAAACTGGGCGGGGCAAGGTTCTCATCGGGATCTAATGTTAAATAGGCGGTTACACCGTCTTCTATAGCTTCCTTTATCTGTAGGGAATAGCTTGTTTCTTTCAATCCATTTGGAGCCTGTACCGTCAAATAGAGATAATGGCCTTTTTTACTATCTAAAAATCCAATTCCTAATTTAGTTTCGGAGGCGCTGATACCTGTTGCCTTATCTCCGTTAAAGTCGAAATAAATTCCATTCCCGATAGTAACATGGGCAGTGGCATAGATTTCTTTTTTGGGTTCTTTTTCTTTCTTTTTTGAGCAGGAAACTAAAATAAACAGGATGAGGGTTCCTAACAGGAAACTACACGGCGTTATTCTTTTCATTTTCTATCTGATTTTAGTTGACAATTTCCTTGAAGACCATTATCCATTTACATCTTGACAATTTCTACACGGCGGTTTTTCGCCCTGCCTTCGTCTGTGTCATTCGTATCCGTTGGGCGTGACTGTCCCAATCCCATGGTTTCTAAGCGGCTTTCGTCAATATTGAATTTATTAACGAGATATGTTTTAACGGCTGCTGCACGCTCCTTAGATAGGTGCATGTTTTTTTCAAAATCACCCGTATTGTCGGTATGGCCTTCGATCAGTAGCTTCAGATCGGGATGTTCCTGGAGCAGTTTGGCTACACCGCCAATAGTTTCTGCGGACTGCGGTAGGATGTCTGCTTTTCCCGTAGCAAAGTGAATGTCGTGAATCGCTACCCGTCCGGTTTCTTCCAGTGCCTGGTAGAGATTGCGTCCGCCTGCGGCAATACGAATATCGGTCACGTAAACCGGACTACTATTTACATCATGAAAATCGAAGAGTATCGTATTTGAGCGCCCCAGATCGGCATTCGGCATATTTGCTACGCGCTTTGTTCCGACATACATTTTTACATAGGTTCCATCCACCATCACACGGATAGGCGTCATCTCTTCATTGATAATTGGGGTTGCTTGTAAGGAGGTAATGCCACCGCTGCCATAAGCAGCGCCAATGCCAGTTCGCCTCTCATATCCCTCTAACCGTATAAAATGCTCTCCCAAGAGCTCAAAGTTAGCATCAACGATTTCCACTCGTGTTTTATTTCCACTACCTTCCGAATTAAACAAGTTGAATTCTATAGTAAATCGTTCTGGTAGCGTCTCCGGAAGTTTAATGGCAAAGGAACCTATGCTATTGGCGGCTATGGCGCGCCCTCCTGAATAGGAAACGACTGATAATTCTCCACCCCGAGATTCCAGATTACGGGGAAAATTTCCGATAACCGCATCCGAGAAATTGGTTTCAAAAATGGTCCGCTCTCCGGGAATAAAGTCATAGTTTTTCACGATTTCCCCCATGCCGTTCCCGTCAGGGGTTTGGAGGGTATCTGTTTTCCCTTTCCCTGTTTTTTGGGCGTTTTCTATTATTGGGGTTTCCTCTGTTTTTTTGTCTTTTTTCTTCTTATTGTACAACGCGTCATCGATGGGTTCATCTGTCTTCTTGTCTGCTTTGTCCAATGCTTTATCGACATGCCGATCGGCTTTGCGTTCAATTCGCTCTTCAATTTTCTTTTCCAATTTTTTGCCAAAGCCTTTGAACAGTTGTGCTTGACATAAGGTACTATTGCCCAGCATAAGGATGCTTAGCAGAACAACAGTGTATTTGAAATTTTTCATCTTATTTTCTTTATGGGGCCGATGGCGCATTATATTTCCGCTGTTAATTTAACGGGACATCGAATTTTCCACTGGTTACCTTTATTTTTTTTATTTCGCCCGATATTACCTCCCCGTTTTTCTTAATAGTGGTATTTTTGATCATGGTCAATTCAAAGGTGCCTTTAATGTGCTTGTTTGAAAAAGAAGAAATCGTAAAGGATGCTTCTCCGTCCATGTCTAACCCATTATTATCAATATTGTCTTCTCCGACTAAATACGCGGTTAGGTAATTTTTGCTTTTTGTGGTATCCTGCAAAAATATCCCGAAGGTTTTAAAACCGTCTTCTCTCATCGTGTGTGTTCCTTTGTCGATAGGTGTCATCATCAGGATAAACTGTATCGGCTTATCCGTTCCTACAAATGTCATCATTACGGTATCCTGACTTCCGGTTCCGATAGCACCATTTGTCGTCCCGGTAAACTGAACCTTTTCCTTTGTATCCAGAAATTCAATCGTTGCAGAAGCTGTCCCTTCACTCAGTTCCGGATTTTCTTGTTCCGGATTCTCCGTGTTATCTTTGCTGCATGCACTGAGCAGAAGTGTACCTGTAAAGACAATTAAGCTTAATAGAAATAATCGTTTTTTTGAGTTTTTCATTGTTGTCAATCTTTTAAAATGATCTTCTTGGATAAAAGCCTATCAATTGAAATCGAAATCAAAACCACTCGATAGGTTAAACTTCCCTTCGGTTATTTTGAGTTTGGAGGCTGTTTCCGACAATGGATACATTTCGAAATGGAAATTTCCGGACAGTTTGGTGTAGCCTTCTTCATCTGTGGCTTGCCCTGGTAAACGTTGATCTCCGATCTCGAAGCCTGTGATTTCTAAACTTCCTATGGTTCGCTCCGGGCTGTCTGGGTCAGCGCTTGCATAGAGTAAATTCTCTGTGCCCGTAATTCTGCTAAATATAACCCAGGTATGATCTGTTTCCTCCTCATCGATGGCCACCGAATACGTACCTTTTGGGTTTTTGAATTTATTTGCCGGGATATTGATATATAGGGATAACGATTCTGACAGACCGTCGTTGCCGCCCCGTATTCCGTTGATAACAACGATGTGGTATTTGCCCGTTTCGTCTGATTCAACCTCTTTTGTCACCAACGTGGTCGTCGTTGACTTCCATTGGTCACCGTCCACTTTCATGGTGATCTCGGTATTTCCCAACACCGGGTCATTGTCCGGGCCTTTGTCCTTAGAACAAGAAGAGAAAAGGCTAAAAGCCATGAAAGTCAGTAGAGCAGGTAGCATGTAAAATTTATTTTTCATTTTGAAATCGTTTTAAAGTGAAAATAAAAAAGCGCTGTACCAGCATGCGGATTATCGTACCGATTGTCACGATCGTGATAACAACCCATCGTTGGTACAGCACAAGCAGAAAACATTATTAGTAAAGGTTACAGCGCAAAATTGTAGCCGATGCGGACGCCGAGAAAATTGAGGTTGTCAACGAGCTGAAAACGTAGTCCCAAATCCCAATCCCCAAATACATAACCACCGCCCAGGCCAAAGCTGACCTTCGTTGTCGAAGCAGAACCGGAAAGACCGGATAGCCCAAATCCTATATCACCTATGTCGACTTTAGATTTAACCATCATCAACCCAATTTGTGGTTCGCCATACAGTCCGCCAAAATCGTGGCGATAGCCGAACATGATCGGGATCATGCCCATGCTGCCGCTCATGGATTCGCCTAGATCTTTCATGCCGAAATGGATATAGCCCAATGTTCCTGTAATATCACCCTGTTCCGTAATACCGTAAAAAGCTTTCCCCGTTGCGCCAAAACCGATACCATAGGCCTCTCCAAAATTGCCTATCGGAATGGCCACTTCGGCACCGGCACTAATGGTGTGGAAGCCTTGTTGTGCGTTTGCAGTTAATACTGCGCATAAGATTAAAGCTGTTGTCAAGATTTTTTTCATTGTTTTGCTATTTTTAGAGTTAAATTGTTTATTATTTCATTAATCTTCCCATGGTCCCCGCTGAATATCAATATCAAATTGCCCGTTGGTAATCGTTACGATGTCAGATTCAGCATAGGCCGCTTGCGCTTTTTACGTTTCTCATCTTTCATTTTATATGTTATACATTCTTGTTTAAATTGTACTCAGTTTAAATCATTGCTCATTTATACTCCGCAAACGAAGAAGTAATCATTTAATTCAAAATTTTTATGTGCCTTGGTCAAATCCGCTTTGCGAAACTGTAGTGGTTCAAGTGTTCCGATTAAAAGTTTAACTTTGAAAAGTTTACTTTTTTAATCAATAACGTATTAATGATTGAGGACCAGTATTTACTAGACAAACTCAAACAAAATGATCTGACAGCTCTGGATAAAGCATATCTTACTTATAAAAAGGAGTTTTTCTTATTTGCCCGGACTTTTTCCGTGTCGGATGACGATATTGCAGATATATATCAGGACACAATTATTAGTTTATATGAAAATGTAACGAGCGGAAAGCTCAATACATTGACGAGTTCATTGAAAACCTATTTGTTTGCTATCGGTCGGTTTAAGTTATACAGGCAAATAGAAAGAAATCAGAAAGCGTCTTATGACGAACAGGTCATCTATTCTTCTGAAGAGGTGCAATTGTTTGATATTGACATGAGTGAAGAAAGGAAGGCCTTATTGAAAAATGCCATCAGACGACTAGGAGATAAATGTCGACAGATTTTAGACTTATATTATTATAAAGGAATGACCTTGGACGAGGCACAGCAATTTTTGCACTACAGTACCAAAGATGTATTAAAAAATCAAAAATCGAGATGCTTAAAACAGTTAAAGGAGTTTGTAAAGAAAGGTTATGCATAAGGAGGAACTAATCGAACAATATTTCAGCGGGCATATTTCCGAGGAAGCGTTTTTGCAATTAAAAACCTTGTTGGAAGAAGACGATGCGTTTAAAAAGGAATTTTATAGTCAATTGGAAATTCAAAAGGCCATTGCTCAGGAAAAGCAGGCACCATTAAAAGAACGACTAAAGAAACTGGATCAAAAGCCAATCAGAAAAATCAATTGGTACCGTTATGCAGCCGCTGCCGCTATATTGATTGCCATTGGATTCATTTTCTATCGTTCTCAACCTAATTTTGAAAAATTATATGCTGCGAATTTTGAAGCTTACCCCAATGTTATTGCCCCTACAGTCCGTGATAATGGAGGTTCCGAAGAAGATGAAATCGCAACTGCATTTAGTTATTACGATAACCGCAGATATGCAGATGCCGCTTCGGCTTTTGAAAAACTCTATAAAGCCAAGAGCAAAGATTATGCTTTCTTCTACTATTCAATAAGTTTGATGGCAATGGGCGATACCCAAAAAAGCATAACTGCCCTAGAGAACCATGATTGGACGGAACCCGGCAACTATCAAACGATTAGCCACTGGTATTTGGGGCTGGCTTACCTCAAGTTGCAAAACAAAGAGAAAGCGAAAGCACATTTGGAAAAAGTAGCCCATACAAGCGATCCCTTGGCCAAAAAGGCAACAGAACTTTTAAAGAAACTGGAATAGGAGTGGTTTTTTTCTATCTTAGCCATTGGAGGCTAACAAACAATCATGAAAAAAACAACAATCTTCTTTTTCCTTTTATTATCTATAGACTGCTTATTTGCCCAAAATGACTGGGAAAGAGCTACAAGAACAGCCGATTCGCTTGATCTGGAACAGCAATTTGAAGCATCCTTGCCTTACCGCGTCAAAGCCATAGAAGCAGCGAAAAATGCCCCCGATTCCATCCATGCGATGTTGCTCGGTTTTAAACAATTCACGCAGGCAGAACACGATTTCAGTACCTCCCGTGGCGAAAACCCCGATGCTTATAGCCTAATGCGAGGTGCAGTGGGTACCTTCGTATCCGAAAAGGCACGCCCAGAACGGATTTATAAAGCCTATTGGACCTTGAGTCAAAGAGCATTTGATTATATGTATAATCAATCAGATGCCGAAACATACCTTGACAGTGCTTTTGCCTATCACGCCAAAGCGCAACAAAGAGATACCTTATTTTTGATAGAGGCAATGGAGTTTTCTGGATTTATGAGTGCCATATCCCGTAAGTATGAAAAAGCCATTGAAGTCTCTGAGAACGCAATTGGATTGTTTGACCAATATGGGAAAATAAACAATAAGGCTTACGAATTGAAAGCAAAGCTGTACTACAACCTGGCCTTGGTCCATAACAATGAGTTTTTAGACATTCCCCAAAAAGAATACCTATATACCGTTGAATCCGAAAAGGTGCTCGCTAAAATGGATAATCCTGACATTGAACACCTTGTTCTTGTATATAGGCGGTTGGCACTATTCGAAAGGGATTATAGCAACTATAAAAACGCAAAAGGTTATATCAATAAAGCCATGCGTCTGTATGAACAACATAAAGAAGCTATACGCGCCAAAGTTGGGGTTGGGTTCAAGCTGGAATTAGCTTTGTATAGAGCTTTAATTGTCATTCATATGGAAAGTGGGAATGAAGAGGAAATGCTGGAAACACTCGGCAAAGTGGAAGAAATGGCGAGAAAAAATACACTTGATGAAACTGAGAAAGGGGCATACAAAGGAGCTTTGCGGCAAGTAAGCAATTACTATTTGTATCAAAAAACGGATCCGGATGAGGCGTTAAAATATATCGATAAAGCACGCCATATCCATTTGGATGTAAAAAAATCCACTCATGATATCGCTAGTTTTGGCCGTGGAATTGAATTGCAGCTTGCCTCGGCCTATTTTTTAAAAAAATCGCATCAAAAAGCTTTCGATATATTAGAAGAAATCGAACCGTTAAGTGCGCTCTCTGCCAATCAACAAATCCTTCTTTATGAATTAAAAGCTAAATTATTGCTCGATTTAGGCAGATCTGATGAAGCAACAAATGAAATCAACCGGCTGATGGCTACGATAGCGGAAGGCAACAGCACCTTTCGGTTCGGGGAAAGCGAAATTGAAAATTTTATTCCCGGCAATGGAATTAATGACGCTGAAGTTTTAGTCAGGCTGGCGGAAGCCTGGCGAGATTACCGTGGTCACTATTCTATGGAAGAGGAAAAACTGTATTGGACTGCCTTAACACAGTTTGAAAATAATATCGACAACCATCCCCTTACGAAAGATCTGAAAGGTTCGTTTGACAGAATATCGGCAGGTCTTCTTGAGGCGGCCTTGTCCCGTGAATTTTCCATTGCCGAAAGCAACCATTTGCTTACTTTTATGGAAACCGTCGAGTCGCGGTCACTCATCGATAGGTTTTTAATGAATCGGGAATTGGCCGGGAATACTGCGCTGTACAAACTGGTAGAAAAAGAACAGTATATACGTGCCCACATTACCTTGCTTAAGAAGAAGCAACAAGAATCCAAAGAGGAGAGCCTGAAACAAGAACTGTTTGAGAAAGAATTAGAACTTAAGAAGTTGCGGGAACAAATAACATCCGAATACCTGGAGTACGCTTCGTTGGCAATACCTGATATTAAAATTGAATCCGTTACCGATAAAAGTATTATCAAATTCAAAGCGATTGGCGATAATTTATTTAAAATCCACCTCTATAATGGTACGGTAACCTATGAGAAAATCGCAGATTATACCGCATTAACGAAAGAAATAAAAACATATCTCGCCGGCATCAGCAATATACAGGCTGAAATGAGCATGTTGAAGACCCAAGGGGAAGCTATTTACAGAAAATTGTTTCCGCAAAGATTAGATTCATCCGAGCTTACGGTTATTATCCCGGATGATGTACTTTATTACCTGCCTTTCGGGCTCTTGGTAGAAAACAATCAGTACTTGTTAGAAAACCATACCATTTCTTACGCATCCAATTTTTCGTTCATCAATACGGAGATGATCAAGAACAAGAGGGCAAAGGCCACTGGAGTAGCGTTCTTTGCCCCGGCTTATTCCGGTAGTATTGGTGAAAGTCAGCTCGCGGTAAGAGGTGCATCCTATGCGTTATCTGGGGCACAAGAAGAAGTAAACGAAATAGCGAAACTGGTTCCGGGGGAAAAATATACCGGGGATGCAGCTTCCAAAACTGCTTTTAAGTCGTTGGCAGGCAACACCTCCATATTGCATCTTGCCATGCATTCCAACCTTAACGATGAAGACCCGGAGCTGAGCAGTTTAGTATTTTCAGATGTAGAGAAAGACTATGAATTGTATATTTCAGAACTGTACGGTCTCAACTTTGATGCAGATCTTGCTGTGCTGAGTGCCTGTAATACCGCGATTGGAGGGTTTAAAGATGGCGGGAGCTTGGTCTCTATGCACCATGCATTCACAACCGCTGGAATTCCTGCAACCCTTGCTAGCCTTTGGAGCGCACCCGACCAATCGACCAAGGAAATTATGGTGTCTTTTTATAAGAACCTAAAGCAAGGTAAAAATAAAGCCCAGGCTCTTCAGCTAGCTAAATTAAAATACCTGGAGAATGCCCAAAATGAAAATCTAAAACACCCGTTCTATTGGGCAGGATTTGTACTTTCAGGAAACAATTCACCCGTTCATTTTTCAGAACCATTTTGGAAACAGCCCGTATTTGGGATCGTGTTGCTGTCTATATTGACAGTATTATTGGTTGTTGGCTATTTAAGAAAAAGGAAAAGCAAATCGACTTCTTTAGGAAACTCAGTACCGGTATGACCCCTTGCCAAAGAGGCGGCCTCGACCTGCTGCCGCCCACCAAGTTTTGAAAGTGGATTGAAGTGAAATATCCTTAAATCAACTGCAAATGTGGCCTGATTTTTATGTCAACAATATCGCAGCGTTCAGGTTGTGATAGGATGTAAAGGATGCAAGCTGCAATATCCTCTGCTTTTAACATTTTCATTTTTTCCTCCCGTTCGCGCTGCTCCCCAGGTGAAAATTGTCCTTGCATATCCGTTCCAACAGCACCGGGTTCAATAAGTGATACTTTGATGCCCAAAGGATTTACTTCCTTTCTTAAGGCTTCTGAAAAACCTTGTACCCCGGCTTTCGTAGCTACGTATATTGAACTGCCTTCTTCCCTTTCATCGGCACTCATAGAACCGATATGGACAATATGGCCTTTCCCCTGCGCTTTCATACGTACAGCGGCCTCATGGGTGAAAGCCATGTATCCCAAGAGATTAATCTGAACAACCTCTTGCCACTCCTTATAAGTGCCTTCGAGGATGCTGCCATAACCCACCGCTGCATTATTGATTAGGATATCAAGCTGTCCGAATTCTTGGTCGACTTTTGTAAATACGCGTTGAATATCTTCGGTTTTGCTTGTATCGGCGACCAAACCATATACGTTGTCTTCAAGCTTGGCTTCACGCAAATCGTTTAAGGTGTCTTTTAGTTCTTGCTCATGCCGCCCAAAGAACATCACTTTCATACCGCTTGATGCGAGTAGGAAGGTCGTAGCGCGCCCGATCCCGGTTGTGCCCCCTGTAATGAGTGCCGTTTTTCCTTTGAGGGATTCTTTTAAAAAATGAGATAAAACAGCTTCTGTGTGATTTTCCATATCTTTATCTAATTTTGAATGGCCAGATCGTTTTGAGGATTCTTTAGAGGATTCCTTTTATGGGATACTTTGTGGTATAACTCCTAAAGGGTATAAATGTTTCTGATAAATTTTCAGGTATAGCCGGCTATTTAGGCAGGTACCTTCAGTAGAAAATCAATACCTTTATCCAATGACACCTTATGAATACCGAGCACAGGCTGAATTGCTGGTTTGGCAATGGAAGATGAGGAAAGAACCATCATATGTCAATCGTTTGGCAAAGGGAATTCAAACGAAAATAAATAATTTCATTCCGGAGAAAGTACACCAAGGAGTTACCTTCGCAATTGAAAAAATGGTTAAAGGTGTACTCTTCGGCGCAAAATATACGACATCCAAACCCCGTCACTACGCAAGCCTTCGTTTGCGGGAGATCTATGCGAAAAAGGAAATACGGATATATAAAAAGACAGCTTCCCTGGAAGGGGCTATTACTGGAGCAGGGGGTTTTGTAATGGGTGCCGTGGATTTTCCGGCTTTTCTGGCCATTAAAATGAAGATGCTGTTTGCCATTGCCTCTTGTTATGGGTTTGATGTAAAAGAATATAAAGAGCGACTTTTTATCCTCTATATTTTTCAATTGGCTTTTTCCAGTCAGCAAGGACGGTCTGCGATTTTTGACCGGGTTGCTATGTGGGATGTTTATAGCAGGCAATTACCGGAAAAAGTAGATGAATTTGATTGGCGTACCTTTCAACAGGAATATAGAGACTATATTGATCTGGCCAAGATGGCGCAGCTGATTCCTATAATTGGTGCGGCGGTGGGGGCAGTCGCTAATTATCAATTGGTACAACAACTGGGAAATACGAGTATAAACTGTTATCGGATGCGAATCTTTAACAAAAATAAACTGAACAGCAATGAAGATGTACTTTAAAAACGGGACTGTATTGAGAGGCGATCAATTTCAGGAAGGTATGTCTTTTACTATTGGTGGAGGCGAAATTATCGCACTCTCGCCTGCGGAAAATATGACCAAGCAGGAAAGTGGTACAATGATCGATTTACAGGGGCGATATGTTGTTCCGGGATTAATCGATTTGCAACTTTATGGTACGGAAGGTTTCTTCTTTGGGGGTGAACCGACAGTGGAGAATCTTCGGGGAATGGAGGATCATCTACTCAGGCAAGGGGTCACTCGTTTTCTGGCTACGGTGGCGACGAATGTGGATGATGTGGTTTTGGAAGCCATCCATGCGGCAAAGGAATTCAGGCGCGAAAGCAGGGGAGCTTTTATGGGCTTGCATCTGGAAGGTCCTTTCCTTAACCCGGAAAAACGAGGGGCGCATCCGCGCAAATTGATCCGTAAAGGAACAGTAGAAGAAGCAAAGAAGTGGATAGATCTGGCAGAAGGTGAAATTAAAATGATGACGGTTGCGCCTGAATGGCAAGAGAAGGCATTGCTCGATTATCTAAAGGGGGAAGGCATTGTTCTTTCGGTAGGGCATAGCAATGCAACGTATGAGGAGGCTTACCTGTTTTTGAATGAAACAGTGAAAACCGCCACGCATTTGTTCAATGCCATGCCTCTTTTGCATCATCGGCATCCTGGCTTGGTCGCCGCGATTTTTCAACAACAGACCTATGCGAGTATTATTGCAGATGGTATTCACGTGAGCTATCCAATGATCAGATTGGCAAAAAGGGAATTGGGGTGCCGCTTGTTCTTAATAACCGATGCCGTGGCTTCGGCAACTACCGGTATTTACCCACATCAACGCAAAGAAAACTACTATACTACCCCTGACGGAATCCTCTCAGGTTCTTCATTGGAATTGCTGGATGCGGTGAAGAATTGTGTGGAGCATGCAGGCATTGCGGTTGGTGAGGCATTTGCGATGGCCACGGAGTACCCGGCCAAGGTGATGGGATGGGAAGGTCATAGGGGGACTTTCACAGTGGGGGATCCGGCTGACTTTCTGATTCTGGACCATGATTTTAATTTGCTTCAGGTATGGTTTAAAGGGGAGCGGATAACAGGATGAGGAGGCAGGGGAGGGTCCGGAAAATTTGCGGGTATTTAAAAAGGATATTTCGCAAATATCACAAATTTCCTTATCATTGCACATAAGTTTTTAAGATATGAGATTCATCGTTTCCACATCAGTTTTACTCAAACAATTGCAAACTGTAAATGGTGCCTTAAGTAGCAGTACGGTATTACCCATTCTGGAGAATTTTTTATTTGAAATTAAGGAAAACAAGCTTACTATCTCTGCTACTGATTTGCAAACAAGTATGGTTACCTTTTTGCAGGTAGAAGCTAAGGAGGAGGGTAAAATAGCGGTACCGGCAAAGATTTTATTGGAAACTTTAAAAACATTGCCCGATCAACCTATCTCATTTATCGTTGACCTGCAAACTTCTGCAATAGAAATCAGTGCCGGAGATGGTAAATATAAATTGAGTGGTGAAAATGCGGAAGACTTTCCAAAAATCCCTGTTATAGAGAATGCTTCCTCCGTTGAACTTTCGTCTTCGGTATTATTGGAATCCATTAACAAAACTATTTTTGCGGTTAGCAATGATGAACTTCGTCCTGCGATGACTGGCGTTTTCTGTCAGATTAATCCGGATGAAACCACCTTTGTTGCTACGGATGCACATAAGTTGGTGCGCTATCGCAGGAAAGATATTAAGGCATCGGCCGCTAATACAATGATACTTCCAAAACGGGCACTGGCATTGCTAAAATCTTCGTTGCCAGCCGATGAAGAGCCTGTTTCCTTTGATTACAATGCGACAAGTGCATTCTTCAAGTTCGGTACCATTAGTTTGATCTGCCGGTTGATTGATGAACGCTACCCCGATTATGAAGCGGTTATCCCTCAGGTAAATCCCAATAAACTTACCATCGATAAGTCCTTGTTTTTGAATTCACTCAGAAGAGTCGTCATTTATGCCAATAAAACCACGCACCAAGTGCGCCTGAAAATTGTGGGAAGTGAATTGCATATCTCATCAGAAGATTTGGACTTTTCAAATGAAGCCCATGAACGGTTGAGCTGTCAGTTTGAGGGTGAGGACCTGGAAATAGGATTTAATGCGAAATTTCTGATTGAAATGTTAAACAACCTTGATGCGGAAGAAGTGATGTTGGAGATGAGCACCTCTAATCGCGCGGGGTTATTGACCCCCACCGTGTCGGATGAGAATGAAGATGTGTTGATGCTGGTAATGCCAGTGATGTTAAATACACAGGGATAAAGTGGAAGTCATCCGGGTTATCATTGATTTTATTTTACATATCGATCAACACCTTGTTGAGATTGTAAATACCTATCAAACCTGGACATACCTCATTCTTTTTTTGATCATTTTCGCGGAGACCGGATTTGTGGTTACCCCTTTCTTGCCTGGTGATTCTTTATTGTTTGCTGCCGGTGCGATTATAGCGAAGCCGGAAACGGATCTGAATATTTTTATAATGGCGGCTCTCCTCATTGCCGCCGGCTTTTTCGGCGACATGGTCAATTACCATATCGGCAAGTATGTGGGTCCGAAGGCGTTTAGTGGCAAGTATAAATTCTTAAAAAAAGAATACCTGGATAAGACCCAGCAATTTTATGATAAACATGGCGGCAAAACAATTATATACGCTCGGTTTATTCCGATCGTGAGAACATTTGCCCCCTTTGTTGCGGGCATTGGCACCATGTCTTATTCCCGCTTCGCATCGTACAACATTATTGGGGCACTTGCCTGGGTCATCAGCTTTTTGTTTTTAGGTTATTTCTTTGGCGGATTGCCTGTTATTAAAGACAACTTTACCTTGGTTGTATTTGCCATTATTATCCTCTCTATACTTCCCCCGGTTTTTGAGTTATTGCGAGGCAAGAAGAAGGGTGTCCCACCTCATATATGATGGCTTCTTGCGGGTGACGGACAGTGTGCAATAAAGAATTGCATGGATCGCTCATCAGCGACTGAAAAAAATAAACAAATAGATGAAAATAATTTGCTAAGTATTTGATACTTATTCTAATTTTCCTATCTTTGCCGTCCCTTAAAGGGATTTTATGTCTTGAACGAAGCCCTACTGCTTCGATGGACGTTAACGGAAAAATAAAAAATGTCAGGAATTATTGGAAAAAAAGTAGGAATGACCAGCATTTTCGACGCAGATGGAAAAAATATTCCCTGCACAGTAATCGAAGCTGGCCCTTGTGTAGTGACGCAGCTACGCACGGAAGAAAAGGATGGCTACGCCGCGGTTCAATTGGCCTTCGATGAGAAGAAAGAGAAGAACACCGCAGCGCCCTTAAAAGGACATTTCGCCAAAGCGAATACGACTCCTAAGCGTAAATTAGTTGAATTCAAAACCTTCCCGGATGAAAAAGCCCTAGGGGATGTGATTACGGCATCTATCTTTGAAGAAGGCGACTTTGTCGACGTGGTTGGTACGTCCAAAGGAAAAGGTTTTCAAGGGGTGGTAAAACGTCATGGTTTTGGCGGGGTCGGTGGCCAGACACATGGTCAGCATAATCGTGGCCGTGCACCCGGTTCCATAGGTGCGGCATCCTGGCCTTCCCGGGTCTTTAAAGGTATGCGTATGGCAGGCCGTACAGGCGGGGATCGTGTTAAGGTTCAGAACTTACAGGTGTTGAAGGTTTTCTCGGAACAGAACTTAATTGTTGTCAGTGGTTCGGTACCGGGAGCAAAGGGTTCTTACGTAATCGTAGATAAATAAGAAGATGGAAGTTAAAGTTTTAGATAGTTCAGGCAAAGAAACAGGTGCCAAGGTGCAACTTCCTGAATCGATATTTGGTGTAGAGCCTAACGATCATGCGATTTATTTAGATATAAAACAATACCTTGCCAATCAACGACAAGGCACGCACAAATCTAAAGAACGCAACGAGATTGCCGGTTCCACCCGTAAATTACATAAGCAAAAAGGAACTGGTGGTGCACGTGTGGGCAGTATAAAATCACCTTTGTTCAATGGTGGTGGCCGCATTTTCGGTCCCCAGCCACGTGATTATAGCTTCAAGCTTAATAAGAAATTAAAGGCAGTAGCCCGCAAGTCGGCATTAAGTTATAAGGCAAAAGACAATAATGTATTGGTTTTAGACAGTGTTAATTTTGATGCCATTAAAACCAAGGAATATTCAAAATTTGTTGCAGCGTTGAACGTAAGCAATGAAAAAACTTTGTTAGTTCTACCGGTTTTGAATATGAATGTGTATTTATCGAGCAGGAATCTGAAAAAAGCAAAAGTCATTACAGCAGATCAACTCAATACTTATGATGTGTTGAATGCAGATAAACTCTTGCTAACGACAGAAACTGTTAAAAAATTGGAGGAGGCACTGGCCAAATAATATGGAGATTTTAAAAAAACCAATCTTAACAGAAAAAGCTTCGATCTTAACTGAAAAGCTGAACCGCTATTCATTCAAAGTAGATCCGAGGGCGAACAAACTGCAGATAAAAGCGGCAGTGGAAAAAATGTTCGGTGTTGTCGTTGAGTCGGTCAATACCAGTGTTGTGTTTGGGAAAACAAAGACCCGGAACACAAAAGCAGGAGCAATTTCCGGTCGCGCTGCAAAATATAAAAAGGCCATCATTACTTTGAAAGATGGAGAAGTTATTGATTTTTATAGTACTATACAATAAAAAATGGCAGTTAAAAGATTTAAACCGGTAACCCCTGGCACCCGATTCAGAATTGGAAGTGATTATTCAGACATCACGACGAATGTTCCAGAGAAATCCTTGGTAGTAAAAATCAAGAAATCAGGGGGTAGAAACCATTCCGGAAAAATGACAATGCGTTATCTAGGTGGTGGTCATAAAAAGTCTTACCGTCTGATTGATTTTAAACGTGATAAAAAGGATGTTCCAGCGACTGTAGCTACTATTGAATATGATCCAAATCGTTCGGCGCGTATTGCTTTGTTGCATTATGCGGATGGCGAAAAACGCTATATCATTGCACCTAGTGGGCTGACAGTGGGGTTGGTTATTGTTTCGGGCGATAATGTGGCTCCTGAGTTGGGAAATACATTGCCCTTAAAGAATATTCCATTAGGGTCTATTATTCATAATATTGAGCTAAATCCCGGCCAGGGCGGAACCATTGCCCGCAGTGCAGGAACTTATGCCCAGTTATCGGCACGTGATGGCAAATATGCGATCATTAAGTTGCCTTCGGGAGAAACCCGTATGATTTTGGCGACCTGTTTGGCCACTTTGGGATCAGTATCAAACTCAGAGCGCTCAAATCAAGTGTTGGGCAAGGCTGGGAGAAAGCGTTGGCTGGGCCGTCGTCCCCGTGTTCGTGGGGTTGCCATGAACCCGGTAGATCACCCTATGGGTGGTGGTGAAGGCCGGGCTTCAGGAGGTCACCCGCGTTCGAGGACCGGGGTATTGGCCAAAGGCTTTAAAACCCGCTATAAGAAGAAGACATCGAATCGTTACATCATTGAGAGAAGGAAAAAATAATGGCTCGTTCAATTAAAAAAGGTCCATATATTGACCATAACTTAGAGAGAAAAGTTCTTTCTATGAATGAAACCAATAAAAAATCGGTAGTGAAGACCTGGTCACGCAGATCGATGATCTCGCCTGATTTTGTTGGCCATACGTTCGCAGTACACAATGGAAATAAGTTTATCCCCGTTTATGTAACAGAGAATATGGTGGGCCATAAATTAGGGGAATTTGCCCCAACTAGAACATTTAGAGGTCACTCTGACAAGAAAAGATAAGAATGGAAGCAGTAGCAAAATTAAACAATTGCCCTACTTCACCACGTAAAATGCGTTTGGTGGTAGATTTGATTCGCGGTGAACGTGTAGAAAAAGCACTGTATATATTAAAGTATACGAATAAAGAAGCCGCCCAGCGGGTTGAGAAGCTGTTGCTTTCGGCAATCAAGAATTGGGAAGCCAAGAATGAAGGCCAGCGCCCCGAAGAAAACGAACTTTATATAAAGACAGCTACAGTTGATGGCGGCCGTCAGTTAAAAAGACTAAGACCGGCACCACAGGGACGTGGTTTCCGTATCCGGAAACGCTCGAACCACGTCACTTTGATTGTAGATAGTAAAAATATTGAACAACCTCAAGCTAATTAAGGAAATGGGACAAAAAGCGAATCCAATAGGTAACAGATTAGGAATCATCAAAGGTTGGGATTCTAACTGGTTCGGTGGAAATAACTACTCCGATAAATTAGTTGAGGATGAAAAGATAAGGAAATACCTTTCCGTACGTATCGCTAAGGGAGGAGTAGCGAAGGTGGTTATCGAACGTACATTGAAGCGCATTACGGTTACCATCCATACTGCACGCCCTGGTATTGTCATCGGGAAAGGTGGTTCGGAGGTTGATAAAATCAAAGAAGAATTAAAGAAACTTACGAAAAAGGATGTTCAGATCAATATTTTCGAGATCAAACGTCCTGAATTGGATGCACAATTGGTTGCGGATGGAGTTGCAAAGCAGCTTGAGGCGCGTATTTCTTTTCGTAGAGCCATGAAAACTTCTATTGCTTCAACCATACGTATGGGTGCTGAAGGGATTAAAATCATGTGTTCAGGACGTTTGGGAGGTGCTGAAATGGCGCGTACCGAACAATATAAAGATGGCCGGATTCCCTTGCACACTTTCCGCGCAGATATTGATTATGCTTTAGCTGAGGCACATACTACCTATGGTAAGATAGGAATAAAGGTATGGATTTGCAAAGGCGAGGTATATGGAAAACGTGATCTGTCGCCCAATATTGGTCAAAGCAGCGGGCCTGGCAAGTCTTCCCGTGATGGGAAATTCCCAGCCGGAGGTGATCATCGCGGCGGTGATCGTCATCGCGGAAATGACCGTAGAAGTGGCGGTGGACGCGGACCCGGGAGAGGAAGAAATTAATTAGATGAACAAGATCCTGTTGATCAGGTAAATTAAATACGAAGATGTTACAACCAAAAAGAACGAAGTTCAGAAAAATGCAGAAAGGACGCATGAAAGGCAATGCGGGTCGTGGTGCCCAATTGGCTTTCGGTTCATTCGGTATTAAATCTATGGAGCCTGCTTGGATTACCAGTCGTCAGATTGAAGCGGCACGTATAGCGGTGACACGTTTTATGAAACGTGAAGGGCAAGTGTGGATCCGCATATTCCCCGATAAACCTGTTACCAAGAAACCCGCGGAAGTACGTATGGGTAAAGGTAAGGGGGCACCTGAATATTGGGTTGCCGTTGTTCGGCCTGGCCGCATGTTATTTGAAGCCGAAGGTGTATCCTTGGAAGTTGCAAAAGAAGCATTGCGCCTTGCTGCCCAGAAATTGCCGGTACAAACGAAGTTTGTTATACGAAGGGATTACGTAGAGGCATAAAAGCATTGGTGAAACCTCTTGTTGGGCGTACTTGCCGTTACCAAGTATCCGTATCTAGAATAAAGAGGTCGAGCTGATATAAAGTAAAAACAGAAATGAAGTATTCCGAAATCGTACATCTGTCAACAGATGAGATTGTAGCCCAAATCGCGGAAGATAAGGCTACACTTAGTAAACTGAAATTTGCTCATGCTGTTTCGTCCATTGAGAACCCGATGCGGATCCAAAAGGCACGTAGAACTATTGCACGTTTGCAAACAGAATTAAGCAAACGCAAAAAGGAAACTGCTGCACCGGCATCGGTCACAGAAACAGCCACTGAAGCGAAGTAATTTAAATCCAAATGGAAAGAAAATTAAGAAAAACCAGAATTGGCTTGGTAGTAAGCGACAAAATGAATAAATCCATTGTAGTGGCTGTTGAACGTAAAGTGAAGCACCCTATTTATGGTAAATTCGTAAAAACAACTACGAAGTTCAAAGCTCATGATGAGGAAAACACCTGCGGTATCGGCGATACGGTGTTGATTATGGAAACCCGTCCATTGAGTAAAACAAAGAATTGGAGATTGGTTGAAATTATAGAAAAGGCTAAGTAAGATGGTACAACAAGAATCGAGACTAAATATTGCCGACAATAGCGGAGCTAAAGAAGTTTTGGTAATCCGTGTATTGGGAGGTACTGGTAAGCGCTATGCATCTATCGGGGATAAGGTTGTTGTATCCGTTAAGAGTGCTATTCCTTCCGGAAACATCAAGAAAGGAACGGTTTCCAAAGCAGTCGTGGTAAGGACAAAAAAGGAGGTTCGTCGTAAAGATGGTTCTTATATCCGTTTTGACGATAATGCCGCCGTTTTGTTGAACAACCAGGATGAACCGCGTGGAACACGGATCTTCGGTCCTGTGGCCAGGGAACTGCGCGAAAAGCATTTCATGAAAATTATATCATTAGCACCGGAGGTTTTGTAAAATGAGACAAGCGAAAAAAACACAAGGAAAGATAAAGATCCGCAAAGGTGATACCGTGCAAGTGATTGCTGGCAATTCAAAAGGACGCCAAGGAACTGTATTGGAAGTATTGGTATCGGCGAATCGTGCTTTGGTTGAAGGAGCGAATATCATCGCTAAGCATACGAAACCAAGTGCTACCAACCCTAATGGCGGAATTGTAAAGAAGGAAGCGCCGATACATATTTCAAACTTGGCATTATTAGATCCTAAATCAGGGAAACCTACTCGTGTCGGTCGTCAAAGAGACAGTAATAACAAGATGGTTCGTGTGGCTAAAAAATCAGGGGAGGTAATTAAATAATGAGTAACGCACCAAGATTAAAAATTAAATATAACGAAGAAATTCGGGCTGCTCTAAAAGAGAAGTTTCAGTACAAGAGTGTCATGCAGGTACCTAAATTGGAGAAAATTGCAATAAACCAAGGTGTCGGCGCAGCTACAACTGATAAAAAATTGATAGAGAATGCCATTAATGAAATGAGCATCATTACGGGCCAGCAAGCTATATCAGCGAAGTCCAAAAAGGATATTTCGAATTTTAAATTACGGAAAGGCATGCCAGTGGGTGTGCGGGTAACACTCCGTGATACGAAAATGTATGAATTCCTGGATCGCTTGATCGCTGTTGCACTTCCACGTATCCGTGATTTCAGAGGGATCAATGACAAAGGGTTTGATGGCCGCGGAAATTACACGATGGGGGTTACAGAGCAGATTATCTTCCCCGAGATTGATATCGACAAGATCAATAAGATCATGGGCATGGATATTACATTTGTGACCAGTGCAAAATCTGATGTTGAGGCATTGGAACTGTTAAAGCAATTTGGATTACCTTTTAAAAATCAAAATCAACAAACGAATGGCTAAAGAAGGAATAAAAGCCCGCGAGGTAAAGCGTGCCAAACTAGTTGCTAAATATGCCGAAAAACGTGCTGCCTTAAAAGCGGCTGGAGATTACGCGGCTTTGGATAAGCTTCCTAAAAATGCGTCACCAGTCCGTTTGCATAACCGTTGTAAACTTACGGGTCGCCCAAAGGGGTATATGCGGCAGTTTGGTATTTCACGTGTCACATTCCGTGAAATGGCATTGGCCGGCAAGATACCGGGAGTAAGAAAGGCAAGCTGGTAATCAGCTTTGAGTCATCAGCTTCGGCCTTCAGCTATTTACTGCATGCCGAAAGGGATACTCACCTGAAAGTTAAAGAATAATTTGAATAGATAGCAGGTCTAGCGCTGTGGAGCAATAGAAACCGCTATCATAATCATAACAAATGAATACAGATCCAATAGCAGATTACCTTACACGAATAAGGAATGCCATGAAGGCCAACCACAGGGTTGTAGAAATTCCTGCATCAAATCTAAAAAAGGAAATTACAAAAGTCCTTTTTGACAAAGGTTACATCACGAACTATAAATTTGACGATAATACCGTTCAAGGGAATATCAAGATTGCCTTGAAGTACAATCCGATCACGAAAGTTCCTGCTATTCGCACATTAACACGTGTGAGTAAACCTGGTTTAAGAAAATATGCAGGCGCAGATAATTTACCGCGGGTATTGAATGGATTGGGCATTGCCATTTTGTCGACTTCCAAAGGAGTGATGACAGATAAGGAGGCCCGTGTCCAGAATATCGGAGGTGAAGTTTTATGTTACGTTTATTAATCAGGAGAAAATACGATGTCAAGAATTGGAAAAGCGCCTATCGCTATCCCTTCGGGCGTTACGGTAACGGTTTCGGATAAGAACCTTGTTACGGTAAAAGGACCAAAGGGAGAATTATCACAACAAGTTGACCCTGCTATTAGTGTTTCCCAAGAAGATGGGGAGCTTATAGTAAAGCGTCCAACAGAACAGAAGAACCATAAGTCCCTTCATGGTTTATACCGTTCATTAATAGCCAATATGGTTATTGGTGTTACCGAAGGTTATAAAAGAACACAAGAGTTGGTCGGTGTTGGTTATCGTGCCTCTCATCAAGGAAATACTTTGGATTTGGTCTTGGGATATTCCCACCATATTACCGTAGTATTACCACCGGAGGTAAAGGTCACCACAGCTTCTGAAAAAGGGAAGAACCCCACCATTACATTGGAGTCGATCGACAAGCAATTAATTGGTCAGGTGGCAGCGAAAATCCGTTCGTTACGGGCTCCAGAACCATTCAAAGGAAAAGGGGTTAAATTTGCCGGCGAAGTATTGAGGAAAAAAGCAGGAAAGTCTGCAGCTAAAAAATAATCATCATGGCAGGAATTAAATTATCTCGCAGGGAGCGAATCAAAAGAGGGATTAGAAAGCGCTTATCAGGTTCTACTGAACGTCCGCGCCTTTCTGTTTATCGGAGTAATAAAGGTATTTATGCACAGATTATTGATGATATAGCCGGAAAGACGCTGGTTGCGGCATCGTCCTTATCAAAAGACTTTACCGGTTCGGGCACGAAGATCGAGCAATCGAAAATCGTAGGAAAAATGGTAGCGGAAAAAGCCTTGGCCGCAGGTATAAGCAAAGTGGTTTTTGACCGGAATGGTTATCTATATCATGGGAGAGTTAAATCTCTTGCTGAAGGCGCTCGTGAAGCCGGTTTACAATTTTAAAATAAAGAGATGTCAACAAGTAATATAAAAAGAGTAAAATCAAGCGAAATAGAGTTGAAAGACCGCTTAGTCGGCATTCAACGTGTTGCCAAGGTGACCAAAGGGGGCCGTACTTTCAGCTTTTCTGCCATTGTGGTAGTAGGGGATGAGAATGGCGTCGTTGGATATGGCTTAGGCAAGGCGAAGGAAGTTACTGAAGCGATTTCAAAGGGCATTGATGATGCAAAAAAGAACTTGATTAAGGTGCCGATTATTAAAGGTACTGTTCCCCACAGTCAGAAAGGTAAGTACTCGGGAGGGAATGTATTGATAAAGCCAGCAGTGAGCGGTACCGGGGTTTTGGCCGGTGGTGCCATGCGTGCCGTTTTGGAAAGTGCGGGAATTACTGATGTATTGGCAAAATCTACAGGATCATCCAACCCACATAATGTCGTAAAAGCTACCATTGATGCATTGCTGAAGATGAGGGATGCACATACGGTGGCACAGCAACGTGGTGTGGACTTGAACAAGGTATTTAACGGATAATAACCATGGCGAAAATCAAAATAACACAAATTAAAAGCGTTATCGATAGAAGCGAACGCCAAAAGAAAACGATGCAGGCATTGGGATTGAAAAAGATCAACCAGTCTGTAGAAGTGGAAGCTACCCCGGCCATTATCGGTATGGTCAGAAAGGTAAACCACCTTGTAGCTTTAGAGAGTATTTAAATGAGAGGTTGTTTCAAAAGTCTAGTTCGTCACCCTGAATTTAGTTCAGGGTCTCATAATAAGGGGTTGCAAGCCACTTTAAGATTCCGAACCGAGCTTGCGAGCTCACCGAAGGTAATCAAGTTCGGAATGACTGCGAAGGACTATTTTTGATACAGCCTTAACTATTCATCGTTAGTGCCTGTATAGTGAAAGCGAAGGCCTAACCTAACATTTATTAAAATGAACTTAAGTAACCTAAAACCTGCAAAAGGTTCTACAAAAAACAGAAAACGAATTGGCCGTGGAACAGGATCCGGTCGTGGCGGCACTTCTACACGCGGTCACAAAGGTGCCCAGTCCCGTTCTGGCCACAGCAGGAAGATAGGATTTGAAGGTGGGCAAATGCCATTGCAGCGCCGTATTCCGAAATTTGGTTTTAAAAATATTAATCGGGTGGAATACGTGGGCATAAACCTTGACATCTTACAAGACCTGGCCGAGAGATTTAAGTTAACGGCGATTGACATTGAGACGTTGAGAGAACACGGATTGGTATCCAAGAAGGATTTAATCAAGATCTTAGGCCGTGGTGAGCTTACAACTAAGTTAGAAGTCAAAGCACACGCATTTTCAGCGGTAGCGCAAAAATCAATAGAAGCTGCCGGTGGTTCGATAGTTAAACTATAGTACATGAAGAAGCTGATCACAACCTTAACCAATATTTGGAAAATAGATGATTTGAGAACGCGTATTTTAAATACGCTTCTTTTTCTTTTGATTTACCGGATAGGTTCTCATATTGTACTGCCTGGTGTTGATCCAAGTATGTTGAGTCAGGAATCAAAAACGGGTTTATTGGGTTTATTGGACATGTTTGCAGGTGGGTCCTTTTCCCGTTCTGCGATTTTTGCCTTGGGTGTGATGCCTTATATATCCGCTTCCATTGTTGTGCAGCTCTTGGGTATTGCTGTCCCTTATTTTCAGAAACTCCAGAAAGAAGGTGAGAGCGGTACGAAGAAGATGACCCAGATAACCCGTTATCTAACCTTGGCGATTACATTGTTTCAGGCTGTGGCTTATGTTAAATCACAAGTTCCTGCCGAAGCAAAAACCATGGCAGAGCCATTGTTTACGATTTTGTCGACCATCGTGCTTACTTCAGGTACCATGTTTGTCATGTGGCTGGGTGAAAAAATAACGGATAAAGGGATTGGAAACGGGATCTCGCTGATCATAATGGTGGGTATTATTGCACGGCTACCAGAAAGTTTAATGCAGGAGTGGGTATCCCGTATGGGAGGAAATGGGGGACCGATTCCCTTTATTGTGGAGTTGGTGGCACTGTTTCTGGTTGTTGTCTTCACAATACTTATTGTGCAGGGTGTACGTAAAATCCCTGTACAATATGCGAAACGTATCGTAGGAAATAAGCAGTATGGTGGGGTGCGGCAGTATATCCCATTGAAGGTAAATACTGCGGGTGTCATGCCGATCATATTTGCCCAGGCAATCATGTTCATCCCAATGACCATCCCTCAGTTTTTTCCGAATTTTCAGTCTGACTTTCTCACGGCATTAAGTAACTATACTTCTTTGCCTTATAATATCATTTTTGCTGTTATGATTATATTGTTTACTTTTTTCTATACAGCAATTATGGTAAACCCGCAGCAGATGGCAGATGACATGAAGAAGAATGGGGGCTTTATTCCGGGAATAAAACCAGGGAGGGCAACCAGCACATATATCGATGGCGTGTTATCCAAAATAACGCTTCCCGGATCGTTCTTCTTGGCAATCATCGCTATCTTACCTTCCATTGCAAGCCTCATGGGCGTGAACAGCTCATTTGCCCAGTTTTATGGAGGTACGTCTTTGTTGATCTTGGTAGCGGTGGTATTGGATACATTGCAACAGATCGAGAGCCACCTGTTAATGCGCCATTATGACGGATTGATGAAAAGCGGACGGGTAAAGGGCCGTACATCGATGCCGGCAAGTACGACGGGCTCTCCGATATAGTGTAAACGATGTCAAAAATTATTTATAAATCGAAAGAAGACATCGAAGGAATCCGTAAAAGCGGAGACCTGCTATCGCGGACACTTGGCGAAATAGCGAAAGAGATCAAAGCCGGTGTAAAAACCAAGGCCTTGGATAAGATAGGAAGGACGTTTATCCAGGATCATGGGGCGGAACCCGCGTTCCTTAACTATAGTGGTTTTCCCTTTTCTTTATGTATATCCCCAAATGACCAGATTGTACATGGTTTCCCTGGGGAGTATGTCATAAAGGAAGGTGATATAATTTCGGTGGATTGCGGGGTTATCCTGGATGGGTTTATAAGTGATTCGGCTTATACTTTTGAAGTGGGAGAGGTGAGCGCGCAGGTGAAACAATTGCTGGCAGTTACAAAGGCTTCCCTGAATCTGGGGATCGAGCAGGCGGTAGTTGGTAATCGAATAGGCGATATTGCTTATGCCATCGAGAATCATGTTGACCAATTTGGTTACGGAATAGTGCGGGAACTCGTGGGACATGGCGTGGGTATTGCCCTGCATGAAAAGCCGGAAGTTCCGAATTATGGCAAACGTGGAACAGGAACCAAATTATCTGAAGGGATTGTTATTGCCATTGAACCGATGATTAATCTGGGAAAGGCCGGCGTGAAGTTTTGGGAAGATGGTTGGACTGTAAGTACAATCGACGGACAACCTTCTGCTCATTTTGAACATACGGTAGCGATTGCAAAAGGTAAAGCCGATGTTTTAACGACATTCGCTTACGTGGAAGAAGTTTTAAATAAAAAAGATTGATTATCTGTTTTATTATAATTAACTTTGCATCCCTATTTGTATAGGTGTAAAAAATAAAATAATAATCGATACTATATGGCTAAACAGGCCTCCATTGAACAAGACGGTGTTATAAAGGAAGCATTATCAAATGCGATGTTTCGGGTTGAATTGGAGAATGGACACGAAATTATTGCACATATTTCGGGTAAAATGAGGATGCATTACATCAAGATTTTGCCAGGAGACCGGGTCAAATTGGAGATGTCTCCCTATGATTTATCGAAAGGAAGGATAACCTATCGGTATAAATAGCCATGTTATTGAGCATAAATGAATAACAAGAAAATAAAAGATGAAAGTTAGAGCATCCATAAAAAAACGCAGTGTAGATTGTAAGATCGTGCGCCGCAATGGTAAATTGTACGTAATTAATAAAAAGAATCCCAAGTTTAAACAGCGGCAGGGATAAAGCTACTATCCGGTATTTTCGGGCAGCGCTTTTTTAACACATAAATATACATATGGCAAGAATAGCAGGTATAGATTTACCAAAAAACAAAAGGGGGGAAATCGGACTCACGTACATTTACGGAATTGGCCGGTCAACGGCACAACGCATTCTAAACAAGGTTGGTATTGATTATGATGTGAAAGTACAAGAATGGACAGATGATCAACTAACCGCAATCCGCACACTCATTACTGAGGAAGTCAAAGTGGAAGGTGCATTGCGCTCAGAAGTTCAATTGCACATCAAACGTTTGATGGACATTGGTTGCTATCGTGGATTACGTCATCGTAAGGGTTTACCCGTTCGTGGACAACGTACCAAAAACAATTCCCGCACACGTAAAGGAAGACGTAAGACTGTTGCAAACAAGAAGAAAGCTACTAAATAATAACTGACAGGATATAATGGCTAAAAGTAAAAAAGTAACCAAGAAGCGTATTGTAACGATTGAGCCGGTAGGACAGGCCCATATCAATGCTACCTTTAATAATATCATTGTAACATTGACCAATAATCAGGGACAAACGATTTCTTGGTCGTCGGCTGGGAAAATGGGTTTCAAAGGTTCAAAGAAAAACACGCCTTATGCAGCCGGACAAGCTGCCGCCGATTGCGGTAAGGTAGCACACGATTTGGGATTGCGCAAAGTTGAGGTATTTGTAAAGGGGCCAGGATCAGGTCGTGAGTCAGCAATCCGCACCTTGCAAACTACTGGAATTGAGGTAACCGCTATCAAAGACATTACACCACTTCCCCATAATGGTTGCCGCCCGCCCAAAAGAAGAAGAGTATAAACAATTTTTTTAAAGCTAAGATTCTCCTGTCATGGGCAGGAAGATACTTTAAGAACACATCATATGGCTAGATACACCGGACCAAAGTCCAAAATTGCCCGTAGATTCAGGGAACCAATATTCGGTCCTGACAAAGCATTAGAACGTAAAAATTATCCTCCGGGCCAACACGGGAACTCAAGGCGCCGTGGAAAACAGTCGGAATTCGCAATTCAATTGCTTGAAAAACAAAAAGCGAAATATACTTACGGTATTCTGGAACGTCAATTTTCCAACTTATTTTCCAAAGCAGCATCAAAGGAAGGGATTACAGGTGAGGAATTGTTTAAATTATTGGAAGCTCGCTTGGACAATACCGTATATCGATTGGGGATCGCCCCAACCCGCTCTGCTGCACGTCAATTGGTAGGACATAAACACATTACTGTCAATGGCGAAGTGGTTAATATACCTTCGTATAGTCTCCGTCCCGGTGATGTAATCGCCGTGCGCGAACGTTCAAAATCATTGGAAGCGGTAACAAATTCCGTTGCCGGCAGGAAGATTAATAAGTTTAGCTGGTTAGAATGGGATGCCAATGAACTATCCGGTAAATTTTTGAATTTCCCAAGCCGGGATGAGATTCCAGAAAACATTAAAGAAAACTTAATCGTAGAGTTATACTCTAAATAAGCCGTTATATTCAATAGGCATCTACTTCTTGAGAGGAATGTCTGTTGAATATAATGAATCATTTCAAAAAATTAAATAGAAATAAATGGCAATCTTAGCATTTCAGAAACCGGATAAAGTTATTATGCAGAAATCTACTGATTTCGATGGTACGTTTGAATTTCGTCCGTTGGAACCAGGGTACGGGGTAACCATTGGTAATGCTTTACGCCGTATATTGTTATCTTCCTTGGAAGGCTATGCAATAACCTCTACTAGGTTTTCAGGTGTTTCGCATGAGTTTTCTACCATTAAAGGCGTGGTGGAAGATGTAACCGAGATTATCTTGAACCTGAAGCAGGTACGGTTTAAGAAAACAGGGGAAATCGGGGATTCGGAGAAAATTTTCATTGTCATTAATGGTCAGGAACAATTTAAGGCTGGTGATATTACAAAGTTCTCTTCCAATTTTACGGTATTAAACCCTGATTTAGTGATCTGTAATATTGATAGCTCAGTACCTTTGGAGGTAGAGATATCGGTTAGTAAAGGGCGTGGGTATATTAATTCGGAAGAGAATAAGATCGTCGATGCACCTTTGGGCTTTATCGCGATTGACTCCATATTTACACCCATAAAAAACGTAAAATATACCATTGAGAACTTTCGGGTTGAGCAAAAGACAGATTACGAGAAACTTCTATTGGATATTTCCACAGACGGTTCGATACATCCGGAAGACGCACTAAAAGAGGCTGCCAAGATTCTTATTCACCACTTTATGCTTTTCTCGGATGAGAATATCTTATTGGAATCTCAAGCAAAAGAAGAAACCAAAGAAGTGGACGAGGAAATCCTTCATATGCGGAAGGTATTGAAAACCGAACTGGTTGACCTGGATCTTTCTGTACGTGCATTGAACTGTTTAAAAGCAGCTGATATCCGCACCCTATCGGAGTTGGTTTCTTATGACGTGGCAGATATGTTGAAATTCAGGAATTTCGGTAAAAAATCATTAACTGAAATTCAGGAATTGGTAAAATCAAAAGGCCTTTCATTTGGAATGAACCTTTCAAAGTTCAAGTTAGACGAAGAATAAGACCTTCCTTAACAAAAGGGAAAATTAATTTAGCGACCTGTTGCATAATTCCCTCCATGATAAAATGCGGAGACGGTATGCACAAATATTTAAAAAATGAGACACGGAAAAAAATTTAATCACTTAGGCCGCACCGCTAGCCACCGTAAAGCGTTATTGGCGAACATGGCATCATCGCTTATTAAAAATAAGCGAATTACAACCACATTGGCAAAAGCGAAAGCCTTGCGTAAATATGTTGAACCTCTAATTACGAAATCAAAAAATGATACGACCCATTCCCGTCGTACGGTTTTTGCCTATTTGAAGGATAAGGAGTCTGTCACTTCCTTATTTCGTGAGATTTCGGAGAAAGTAGCAAACCGTCCAGGAGGGTATACCCGCATTATTAAACTTGACAATCGTTTGGGGGATAATGCTGAGATGGCGATCATTGAATTGGTGGATTACAATGAAGTATACACTAAAGGTGATGCCAAGATTGAGAAAAAAGGCACACGTCGTCGTCGTGGTGGTCAGAAAAAGGCTGCTCAAACAGCCGATGTGGAGGAAGTAAAAGAAGTTGAGGAAGTAAAAGAAGAAACAACAAACGAAGAGATAGTTGAAGAGGCTACAGCTGTAGAAGTGCCGGAGGCGAAAGAAGAAACGGAATCCAAGGAAGAGAAACAGGCCGCAGATGATTTGGCACTTATTGAAGGTATTGGTCCGAAAATCGCGGAAGTATTCAATAATGCCGGTATAAACTCGTTTAAAGAGCTCGCTTCAAAGTCATCTGAAGACTTAAAAGCCATCTTGTCTGAAGCCGGCGATCAATTCAATACGGCAGTGACTGATACCTGGCCCGCACAGGCACAATTGGCTGCCGACGGAAAATTCGATGAATTGAAGAAACTTCAAGATGAATTGGATGGCGGAAAAGAAAATAGTGAAGATAAGGAATAATTTTTCTTGACTTCGTAGAAAAGCCCAGGCCACAAATGCCCGGGCTTTTTTTATTGATCGGTAAGCTGCCGGATAAATACATTCATCTTTGTATTAATTTTCATTTCGCGTAAAAAGATGTACCTTCAATGATCAAGAACAAAATTGCAGTTTAACGCATGAAACCCGCCCCTTTTTTTGATTATATCCAAATCGATGACTTCTCGGCTACACCCAAATATATCCAGCTTACAAATGCGGTTATTAAAGCCATTGAGATGGGCAAGCTGAAGCGAAATGAGATGCTTCCTTCTATTAATGAGTTGAGTTATGTCCTTGAAATTTCCAGAGATACCGCGGAAAAAGGATACCGCTACCTGAAACAACTCGGCGCATTGGGATCCGTACCCGGCAAAGGTTATTATATACTTAACGCGGACTTCAAGCAGGACCTCCAGATCGTGTTGTTTTTTAACAAACTTAGCGCACATAAAAAGATTATTTATGATGCCTTTATAAATGCTATCGGCGATAATGTTCCGGTCGACTTTTACATCTATAACAATGATCTGGCCTTATTTAAGAAACTGCTGCAAAACTTAAAGCGGGAATATACCCACTATGTGGTTATCCCGCATTTCATAGAAGGCAGGGAAAATGCAGCGGAGATCATTAATGCTATTCCCAAAGAGAAACTGGTGCTGCTCGACAAGCAGATAAAAGGGGTCGAGGGAGAATACGCCGCTGTTTATGAAAACTTTGCGGCAGATATTTATAATGCATTGGAGAAAGCGCGAGATCAACTGAGCAAATACCATACACTTAAATTGATATTTCCTGATAAAAGTTATTTCCCCCGGGATATTATCAAAGGCTTTTATCGTTTTTGCCAACAATATGCTTTCTCGCATTTGCTGGTAAGCGATATTGTAAACGAACCCATAAAAGAAGGGGAAGTCTATATTAACCTGATGGAAGACGATCTTGTGAAACTATTGGACCGTGTATTGTCTTTGAAGCTTAAAATAGGTTCGCAGGTCGGCGTAATTTCCTATAATGAGACACCTGTGAAAAAATACATCTTGGATGGAATTACGACGGTATCGACCGACTTTACCTATATGGGGAGAGTAGCAGCCCAATTGATCCTTGATCGCTCCACACAGCATGCGGAGGTGCCTTTCAACCTTGTCCTTCGATCCTCCCTTTAAGGCAAGCTACCGTTCACCTGAAGATGACCTTGCATGATAGGGCATGACAGTTTAATAGATTCTGTTTTCTACTTTGCAACCTAATTATTGACAGGTTAAAATTCTTCAGGTATGCAATTGCTAGCAGGTGTATTTTACCATTTCATTGGTGGGTTTGCTTCCGGAAGCTTTTACATTCCCTATAAGAAAGTAAAAGAATGGGCCTGGGAAAGTTTCTGGATCATAGGAGGCTTGTTCTCTTGGCTGATTGTACCGCCTATAGCAGCCTGGTTGACCATTCCCGATTTTTGGGATATTATAGAAAATACAGCCACCTCCACACTCGCTTTTACTTATTTATTTGGTGTTTTATGGGGAATAGGCGGCCTAACATATGGCTTAGGTGTACGGTACCTCGGGGTGGGATTGGGCAGTAGTATCATGCTTGGTCTTACCATGGTATTTGGCTCGCTCTTACCCTCTATTTATTATCAAATCTTTCCCTTAAGTGGGAAAGATACTTTTGAATTGTACTTAAATTCACGATGGGGCTTGATCATGTTGGGAGGACTCGTGGTCTGTATTGTGGGCATTATTCTTTGTGGAAAGGCCGCTGTAAGGAAAGATAGGGAGGTCGGAAAGGTAGATGGCAGCGGCAATACAGAATACAGATTTGGACTAGGAATGTTTGTCGCCATTATTGCGGGTATATTGAGTGCTTGTTTCAATTTCGGCATAGAAGCCGGGAAGCCCATGGCGAATATTGCAAACGAAAGCTGGAAAACGCTATATCCCGGAGAAGGGGAATTTCTGTTCCAGAATAATGTCACCTATGTCGTTCTTCTATGGGGCGGCTTGACCACAAACTTTCTTTGGTGTGCCTTGTTAGCGGTTCGGAACAAAACCTACGGAGATTATGTCGATAAGAAGAAGCCGTTAAAATGGAACTACTTGCTTTGTGCATTGGCCGGAACAACCTGGTACCTCCAATTTTTCTTTTATGGAATGGGCGAAAGCAAAATGGGTAATGGTGCTAGCTCCTGGATCTTGCATATGGCTTTTATTATTCTTGTTGCAAACCTCTGGGGCATTATCTTAAAAGAGTGGAAAGGAGTTACAAAAAAGACCTACTACACCGTTCTGAGTGGAATCATTGTCATCATTATTTCGGTATTGATCGTGGGGTTTTCCAAGAATTTATAAGGGAAATGAGAATTTTAGAAACAGTATAAGTGTATGATAGACCTAACAGTAAAAAAACAGTTTAAACACGTTAGTTATTTGTGGGATGAAGAAAAAGCGGCCGCATTGGCAGGAGATGAGGTTGCTTTATTGTTATATCGGTCAAACCTATTAGGTAGTGATTTACGGCTTACGAATTATGGGGGGGGGAATACTTCATGTAAAACCTTGGAAAAAGATCCTTTGACAGGGGAAGAGGTGGAAGTAATGTGGATAAAAGGTTCGGGAGGTGATATAGGAACCTTAACGAGAAATGGGCTTGCGGCTTTGTATGTTGATCGTTTGAGAAGTCTTGAGAAACGTTATAGGGGAAAAGAGTTTGAAGATGAAATGGTAGAACTGTTTAATCATTGCATTTATGATCTAGGCTCCAAAGCACCTTCAATCGATACGCCCCTGCACGGCTTTCTTCCGTTTAAGCATATCGATCATCTCCATCCGGATGCTGCGATTGCCATCGCGGCGTCCAAGGATGGCAAAAAAATTACCGCGGAACTCTTTGAAGGAAACATCGGATGGGTAGATTGGCAAAGGCCGGGTTTTGATTTGGGATTACAACTTCGTGAGTGCCTGAATGAGAACCCGGGAATTATCGGGATTATGTTGGGGGGACATGGTTTATTTACATGGGGAGAAACCGCCTATGAAAGTTATGTGAATACCTTGCAGGTAGTTGAAAAATGTGCCGCGTACATCGAACGCGAACAAGAAAAAAAAGGAGCAGTATTCGGTGGCCAAAAAGTAAAAGCCACTGCGGCAGAATACCGTCTTTCACAAGCAGCAGCAATTGCACCGGTATTGCGCGGTTTATGTTCTTCAGAACGTCATATGATTGGGCATTTCAGTGATGATGACCGTGTATTGGAATTTATTAACTCGAACGACCTGCAACGGTTGGCTCCTTTGGGTACCAGTTGTCCGGATCACTTTCTGCGGACCAAAATCAGTCCCTTGGTGCTGGATCTGGATCCTGAGGCCGATTTGAGTGATCCAAAGGCTGTGACAGCCTTGCTCGAACCTCATTTTATTGCTTACCGGAAGATGTATTTGGATTATTACGAACAATGCAAGCATCCCAATAGTCCGCCAATGAGAGATGCCAATCCTGTCATCATCCTCTATCCGGGAATCGGATTGTTTTCTTTCTCGAAGGACAAACAAACTGCAAGGGTGGCAGCAGAATTCTACACCAATGCAATTAATGTGATGCGCGGGGCGGAAGTGATATCTGAATACACGTCCTTGCCAAGACAAGAAGCCTTCGATATTGAATATTGGTTGCTGGAAGAAGCAAAGCTCCAGCGAATGCCTAAACCCAAACCCCTATCGGGAAAGATTGCTTTGGTGACAGGTAGTGCTGGAGGAATCGGAAAAGCAATCGCTAAGAAATTTATGGAAGAGGGTGCTGTTGTTGTTATTAATGACGCAGATGCAGGCCGTTTGGAAGAAGCCAATAGTTATTTTCTGGAAACTTATGGCAAAGACAGTTTTATCACCGTTCCACTTGATGTCACGAATGATGAACAGCTTGTAGAGGCGTTTAAAAAGGCGGCCCTGCGTTTCGGGGGGATGGATATCGTGGTGAATTGTGCAGGTTTATCCATTTCAAAACCGATTGAGGATCATACTGAAAAAGACTGGGATTTGTTGTATGATGTACTTGTAAAAGGACAGTTCAAGGTGACCAAAGCGGCTGTAAATGTGATGCGAAAACAAAATACCGGTGGGGATATCCTGAATATTGTCAGTAAAAATGCATTGGTTTCAGGTCCCAATAATGTCGGTTATGGATCAGCTAAGGCCGCGCAACTTCACCTAAGCAGGTTAACTGCTGCGGAACTCGGTACAGATAAAATTCGCGTAAATGTCGTTAATCCGGATGCCGTAATTGCCGACAGCAAGATCTGGGAAGGAGCATGGGCAGAAGGCAGGGCCAAAGCTTACGGGATTAAAATTGAAGAATTGCCGGCTTTCTACGCCAAACGTACCTTGTTAAATGAAACAATATTGCCTGTAGATATTGCCAATGCCTGTTTCGTGTTTGTAGGAGGTTTGATGAATAAATCCACCGGCAATGTATTGAATGTGGATGGTGGTGTCGCGATGGCTTTTGTGCGATAAGGTAAAAACCGTTTAAGTTGATCTTCTTGTTATGATAGTGGACAGAAATTACATCCTTGCACATAATAGTAAATGCGAAAAAGCGCATTCGCGGGCAATTGACTTTCTTCAGGAACCAATTCCCGACATGGAGCTTCTTATTGCCCAGTTGATGGATTTCCAAATCGCAATTCCGAGCTGGGCTTTAGGTACTGGCGGTACGAGATTCGGCCGTTTTCCCGGAGGAGGGGAACCCCGGAATCTAGAAGAAAAAATAGAAGACATCGGACTGCTGCATGCCTTGAACCGTTCCAGCGGGGCGATATCCTTGCATATACCATGGGATGTGCCCAAAAATTATCAATCCATCAAGCAACTTGTAACCCAACATGGTTTGCGTTTTGATGCGATGAATTCTAATACTTTTCAAGACCAGCCGGGGCAAGTACATAGCTATAAGTTCGGTTCTCTGCAACATGTGGATAAGGCTGTTCGAAAACAAGCTGTGGAACATAATCTCGATGTGATAAGGCATGGCATTGAATTGGGATCAAAATCATTAACGGTATGGTTGGCAGATGGCGCTTGCTTTCCCGGGCAACTGAATTTTCGGAAAGCATTCGGAAATACCCTAGAAAGTTTGGCGGAAATATACGAGGCATTGCCAGAAGACTGGAAACTAATGGTGGAATATAAAGCTTATGAGCCCAACTTCTATTCCACTACCGTCGGTGACTGGGGACAATCTCTTTTATTCGCCAATAAGCTCGGTCCGAAGGCTTTTACACTCGTCGATCTGGGGCATCATTTACCCAATGCCAATATTGAGCAAATTGTATCATTGCTTCTAATGGAAGGGAAGTTGGGTGGTTTTCATTTCAACGATTCGAAATATGGAGATGACGATCTTACGGCGGGTAGTATCAAGCCCTATCAATTGTTTTTGATCTTTAATGAGCTGGTCGGCGGTATGAATGAACGAAACATGAATCATGCTTCAGATCTAGGATGGATGATAGATGCCTCGCATAATATTAAAGACCCATTAGAAGATTTATTGCAATCAGTGGAAGCCATTATGATTGCTTATGCACAGGCTTTATTGGTAGACCGGGCGGTCTTAACGGGTTTGCAGGAGAGAAATGATGTGGTACAAACCCAGGAAGTATTGCAAAGTGCTTTTAGAACTGATGTAAGGCCTTTGGTGGCAGAAGCCAGATTGCGGGCTGGAGGCGCTTTGAATCCTTTGCAGCTTTATCGTGATCTGAACATCCGCGAAGGACTCATAAAAGAACGAGGGTCGGACACGATCGCAACCGGATTATGAAGACGGGGGAAGTGGGTCACGGTATGATGTATGAACCCGGCATGAATGACAATTGTTACCCATAGGTTTTCATTAATTTGTTTACCAGAGGCTCCATCTGACAAAAAAATAAAAATAAACAGAGGAAAAGGTGGAGTAATTTGTAATTTGTATAAATTTTAAAGCAAAGCATGAAGCCCATACCGGTCATCGCCATATTTGATGTAGGGAAAACGAACAAAAAACTTTTTCTATTCGATGAGAAATATAACGTTGTTTTCGAACGGTCGGCGCGTTTTCTAGAAACCACCGATGAAGATGGTTTCCCTTGCGAGAACCTGGACAGCCTCAGGCTATCCATATTTGATTCGCTTCATGAAGTATTCCGAAAACCCGGGTTTGAAATTAAAGCGATCAATTTTTCCACGTATGGGGCTAGTTTTGTCTATCTAGATGATGACGGGCGGCCATTGACCCCCTTATATAATTACCTAAAACCTTATCCGGAAGCATTAAAGCGACAATTCTATTCCCAATATGGCGGTGAAACCGCTTTTGCCTTCCAAACCGCTTCACCCGTATTGGGAAGTCTTAACTCAGGGATGCAGCTGTATCGGATTAAGTATGAAAAACCCGGATTATTCAAAAAAATTAAATATGCCTTACACCTTCCGCAGTACCTCAGTTATTTGCTCTCAGGAAAGGTTTGTACCGATATTACCAGTATAGGTTGCCATACCAACCTCTGGGATTTCACCAAGAGCCGTTATCATGCATGGGTTGAAAGAGAAGGAGTGTTGGAGAAACTGCCAACATTGGTCGCCTGCGATACCGTCGTCCCCTCGACTTTCCCCGGTAATACGTATAAGGTTGGCACAGGTTTGCACGATAGTTCGGCAGCATTAATACCGTATCTGGTAAGTTTTCAAGAACCCTTTATCCTGATATCGACAGGCACTTGGTGCATCAGTCTTAATCCCTTTAATTCAACACCATTAACTGAAAATGAATTAAAGGCCGATTGTCTTTGCTATTTGCAATACCAGGGGAAACCTGTAAAAGCATCCCGCCTATTTGCGGGACATGAGCATGAAGAGGAAGTGAAAAGAATAGCAGAACATTTTAATCAATCAGCTCATAAATACCGCAGCTTAGCCTTTGATCCGGCTTTTGTTGATGCGATAAAAGACAATTTGGCAGCCATTCCCTTCCCAAAGCAGGATTTAAACGTTTTCTCTTCAGACATCGAAGCTTATTATTATTTGATAAAACACATTGTTGTTCAACAACAACGCTCAACGGAATTGGTCATTCAAGACTCAGCCGTAAAGCGGATCTTCGTGGATGGTGGTTTTAGTAAGAATTCAATCTATATGCACTTATTATCCAATATTTTTCCGGAGATGGAAGTGTTCGCGGCATCCATGGCGCAGGCAACCGCAATGGGAACAGCATTGGCTATTCACCGTTCATGGAATAGCCTTCCTATGCCAAACGATTTAATTGAATTAAAATTCTACGCGGCCACCGGTCAAAGACAGAAAACCCTTTGATGGCACGATGATTATTATGTATCTCATTTCCGGAATACAGGCAAGGAGATAAAACAAATATCCAAATGAATAAAAAAGAAGATTTCCTAAGGTACAATCCTTACTATCCGTCGGTCGCCGATTTAAAAAGAAAAGCGAAACGCCGGATGCCTAAATTCGCTTTCGATTACCTTGAAGGTGGATGTAATGATGAAATCAACTTGCACCGTAATGAGGCAGACTTTCAGCAAGTCCACCTTATGCCCCATTACCTGAGAAAGCATAAGGGCGTGGATATGAGCACGGAGTTGTTCGGTCATCGTTATGATGCCCCTTTAGGAATATCGCCGATTGGCTTGCAGGGTTTAATGTGGCCTAATGCCCCTGAGATCTTGGCAAAAGCGGCCTTAAAACATAATGTACCCTATATTCTGAGTACCGTTTCGACAAGTAGTATTGAAAGGATTGCAGAAGTATCAGAAGGGAACGCCTGGTTCCAATTGTATCATCCTACTGAAAATAGCTTGCGTGATGATCTCCTAAGAAGATTAGAGGCTGTGCAATGCCCTGTATTGGTGGTGTTGGTCGATGTTCCCTCGTTTGGCCTTCGATATCGTGAGATCAAAAGCGGGTTATCTATGCCACCCCGCATGACCCTGACAAACATCCTGCAAGCGGCCCTTCGTCCGGTCTGGAGCTTCGAAACCCTGAAGGTGGGCATTCCCGAGTTTGCGACACTTAAACCTTATATGGGCAAGGATCTGAATTTAAAGCAACTCGGCGCATACATGAACGCCACCTTTACAGGAAGGGTAGATGCCGATAAGATCGCGGCGATCCGTGATCGCTGGAAGGGTAAATTAGTCATTAAAGGAATCGTATGTGAAGAAGATGCAGAGAAGGCAGTGCATTTAGGCGCTGACGGCATCATTGTATCCAATCACGGGGGTAGGCAGATTGACGCCGGCGAATCTACTATCAAGCCGCTCAAAAATCTGGCCGGCAAATATGGAGATAAAATGAAGGTGATGATCGATAGTGGCCTAAGGTCTGGTCCTGATATCGGAAGGGCATTGGCCTCGGGAGCGGAATTTACATTTATGGGAAGGCCCTGTATGTATGGGGTTGGTGCATTGGGCAAAAAAGGAGGAAACCATACCCTTACCATATTGAAATTGCAATTAAAACAGGTAATGGAACAATTGGGTTGTGAAAAGCTCGAAGATTTTAGAGAATGTTTGATTTGCAACGAATAAAACACGTTTTATTGTTATTGATCTGGCCGGTATGTGCGAGCATAGCTCAGACAGAAATACCCTTATATGAAGGTAAGGTACCAAACCGAAAGCCAGTCCCAAATCGTGAATTATGGCGTCCCAACCCTATCGTAGATACGGTAGTGACACATGTGTCACTACCCACGATAAGCGTTTTTGAACCGCCTGGCAGCTTGAAAACCCAAACCGCGGTTATTATTTGTCCGGGCGGCGGATATGGCTCCCTATGTATAAACATGGAGGGAAAGAAAGTTGCCCGGGCATTCAATCAATTGGGCATCACGGCATTTGTACTGAAGTACCGTTTGCCTGATAATAGCGCAATGTATAATAAAGAAATTGTTCCCTTGCAGGATGCGCAACAGGCCATCAGAATAGTGAGGAAACGTGCTTCGGAATTGGGTATTGATCCGCACAAAATCGGTATCATGGGCTTTTCTGCGGGCGGGCACCTCGCATCGACAGCCGGAACTCATTTTGCTTCGCCGGTGGATGCAGACACAACAAATGTAAGGCCTGATTTTATGATCCTAGTCTATCCTGTAATTAGTTTCACGGATAGTATTGGCCATATTGGGTCGCGGACGAATCTCTTGGGATCATCGCCGACAAAGGAACAGGTTAATTTCTTTTCCAATGAGCAACACGTAAATACAAAGACACCGCCGACTTTTATAACACATGCCATGGATGATACCGTTGTTCCGTTGACCAATAGTATGGTATTTTTTAGGGCATTGAAGAAAAATAAAATTCCTGTTGCCATCCGTGTTTTCACAAAAGGCGAACATGGTTATCTGAAGTCGCCCCCTTTTGAGGAATGGTTTGGAAGTTGTACCTATTGGTTGAAAGAAATGGGTTTCTTGCCCTAGACTGGAGTTCTCCGTCATGAGATGCAGGTAAATCGTATATAATTTACTAGCTTTAGTGATTTCAATCCGATCGTAATCAAATGCAAAAGTCCAAAGCAGTTAAGAAGTATGATGTACGTAATTGTCTATTTGCTGTGTTGTTGCTTTCTTATTGCTTTTCGTGTACCCCCACGGTAGAGAAAAAATACGAAGAATGGTCTGTTTTTGCTGGTGGCCATGAAGGAATAAGGTATTCCTCATTAACCGAAATCAACAAACAAAATGTAAAGCATCTGACCCAGGCATGGACATATGAAACCGGTGATTTACCCGAAAAAACCCAAATACAAACCAACCCAATCATCGTTGATCAATCTTTATATGGCACTAGCCCTGCCATGAACCTGTTTGCCATAGACGCTGCCACAGGAAAGGAAAATTGGGTCTTTAAACCCCTGTTCCCTGATGCCAAAGGGACGGTGCGGGGAGTAACCTTTTGGCAAGACGAGGAGGGTGGACAAAAACGTATCTTTTATGCCGTCGGTCCTTATTTGTATGCCGTAGATGCTGTTAATGGCACAATTGTTCAGGATTTCGGGGAAGGGGGCTATATTGATCTGAGAAAGGATTTGGATGGCGATTTTGCCAATGCATCGGTCGCGGCCAATGCTCCTGGTATCATTTTCAAAAATAGAATAATCCTTTCCCTCCGTGTTTCCGAAGGACATGATGCGGCCCCCGGTCATATTCGGGCATTCAATGTATTGACCGGAAAGCGCGAATGGATCTTCCATACCATACCCTGGCCCGGAGAAAAAGGTTATTCAAGCTGGGAGAGTCAAGATGCCTATAAGAGAGTAGGAGGGGCAAACAATTGGGCAGGAATGGCCTTGGATGAGTCCCGGGGGATCGTGTATGTACCCACGGGATCCGCGACTCCCGATTTTTATGGTGCAAATCGGCTAGGTGATAACTTGTTTGCCAACAGCATCATTGCGTTGAATGCTGAAACCGGGGCATACATATGGCATTACCAGGTAGTACATCATGATTTATGGGACCGGGATTTGCCTTCAAATCCGAATCTGATCACCCTTCATAAAGAAGATACAACGATAGAAGCATTGGCACAGATTACCAAACATGGCTATATCTTCGTGTTGGATAGGCTGACTGGAGAGCCTGTATTTCCCATTGAGGAAGTACCCGTCCCTCCTTCCGATATTCCGGGCGAGAAAGCATCTCCAACCCAGCCCATACCGACCTTGCCAGAACCTTTCGCAAGGCAGACCTTCGGTCCGGATGATGTCAGCAATAGAACGCCCGAAGTACAGGCGGAGTTGCTTGAGCAATTCTACAAACTAAGGTCTGGAAGTATGTTTATCCCACCCAGTTTGCAAGGTGGGTTTGTGTTCCCCGGCTTTGACGGAGGTGGGGAGTGGGGTGGTGCCGCGGTCGACCCCGAATCGCAGATCATGTACATCAATTCGAGCGAAATTCCATGGTGGACGGCGCTGATTGAAAATCCAGCGATGAAAAGGCCCGTCAGTAAAATGGCTACTATCAAAGATCGTGGCGAAGCCGTATACCTGAGAAACTGCATCGCCTGCCACGGCGTAGAATTAGAAGGTTCCTCAGGGTTCCCATCACTTATCAACCTGAATAGACGCTATAACAAAGCGGAGGTAAAAAGCATCATTGAGAATGGCAGGGCAATGATGCCGGCGTTCAGGCGGATATCTGAAAGTGATAAAACAGCCTTAGTAGCTTACTTATTAGATTTGGAAGACAAGGAGGCGATGCCCGTAAAAAGTAGCAACGCGAAAGAGGTAAGGACGAGGGATTCGGTCCCGCCCTATGTCATCAATGGTTATCACCGTTTTGTGGATAAAGACGGTTATCCCGGTATAAAGCCGCCTTGGGGAACATTGAATGCGGTTAATTTGAATACGGGTAAATTATTGTGGAAAGTTCCTTTGGGTGAGTTTGAAGAGTTGACAAAACAAGGTATTCCGCCTACGGGAACACAGGTGTATGGCGGTCCTGTAGTGACGAAAGGCGGACTGGTCTTTGTGGCATCAACCCAAGATGAAAAAATCCGTGCCTTTGACAAAGATAACGGGAAGATACTTTGGGAAGCTGAACTTCCGGCTGCGGGGTATGCCACACCTTCCGTGTATGCGATCAATGGAAGACAATTCATAGTCATTGCCTGTGGGGGTGGAAAGCTTGGGAGTAAATCGGGGAATCAGTATATGGCTTTTGCTTTGGCCCAAGAATAATACGGTTGCAAAAGAAAAAATTTTGTAATATCTTTAGCTAGGGAATGATATGCTTACGTGAGATTCGCAATACCCATTTCCTTTAATTTAAACATGGGTTGTATCGATAAAAAATGACTATTCGTTCTTCCGGTAATGAGAAAGACTTTTTGGTCCAGCTTCGGGAAGGAGATGGATCGGCTTTGGATTATTTTTATCGTCAATATAGCCTACGGATCTACCATAAACTCATGAAGTTGGTTAAGGTGGAGGTGATTGCCGAAGAGCTTCTGCAAGATGTGTTTGTTAAGGTATGGGAGAGACGACACCTTATCGATCCCGAACAATCATTCCGTTCTTATCTTTTTGTTATTGCCCAGAACCTAGTTTTTGATTTTTACCGAAAGCTAGCGAGAGATGAAAGACTTCAAGGGGAAATCAAAGCGCTGAGTTCTGGAGTATACAAGCATGTGGAAGAAGATATTTATATGAAAGAAACCCACGATATCTTGAATGAAGCCATTGATAAATTACCATCGCAACAAAAGCTTGTATTTACTTTATGCAAATTAGAAGGCAAAAGCTACGAAGATGTAAGCGCCATCTTGGGTATTTCGACATCGACAATCAATAACCACATCGTAAAAGCGACAAAAAATATTAAAGGATACTTTTTTAAAACGCACAATACCAGCTTTTCCCTTATTTTAACGGTTCTTTCCTGGGTGTTAGGAAAAGAATAAAAAACTAAAGTAGATGCTTCCTCTTTCCCAAGCGTAATAGCTTAAAAGCGTTACCGTTTTGAAGGAAAAAAATCAACTGGAAATATTGTATAAAAAGTTTCTGGATAACCAATGCACGGAAACGGAATTTGATTTGCTGATCAGGCATTTTCAAACCAGTAACAAAGAGGAGCTGGCTTCTTTGATTCGAAAAGAATTCGAATCGGCGGAGGGCGCCAGTGCAGAGATCCCGCAACTGCAGCTCAAGCTTTTAAAAGTATATGGGAAGATCAAGTCGAGAATTCAGGCTGAGCATGATTACCCAAGCCCCACATCATATTATAAATTACTATATCGCCTATCTGCGGCGGCTGCTGTTTTATTTATTATTGCTTTTGGTACTTGGCATTACGTTCATAAAGAAGGAAGCCCTAAAGTTGAAATAGGGGAGAAGCGCTTTAAAGATGACGTTGCCCCCGGTGGCAATCGGGCCCTTTTAACTTTGGCCGATGGTACCCAATTATCGTTAACAGATGCTACTGATGGTGAACTAGCCCAAGAGGCAGGTGTTGTCATTACCAAGACCGAAGACGGGCAATTGGCCTATACGGTTATCCATTCAGATCGTAAAAACAATGAGATACCACAATTTAATAGCATAGAAACCCCCCGCGGCGGACAATATCAGATTAATCTACCCGATGGTAGCCGGGTCTGGCTCAATGCTGCTTCTTCCCTGCGCTATCCAACAACTTTCACCGGTAAGGAGCGACGTGTGGAGCTGAGAGGGGAAGCTTATTTTGAGGTCGCCGAGAATATGCATATGCCTTTTAGGGTCGCCAGTAATAACCAGGTCGTAGAAGTATTGGGTACTCATTTTAACATTAATGCCTATCCGGATGAAGGAGCAATTAAAACAACGTTATTGGAGGGTAGCGTGAATGTTCAGATCGGGAGCCATTCGGCAGTATTGAAACCCGGTCAGCAAGCCTTGGTAGAAAAGTCAATTCAGGTGAGAGACGTTGATCTAGAGGAAGCAGTGGCCTGGAAAAACGGCCGTACCCAATTCTCCAATGCGAGCATTCAGAATATCATGCGAATGCTTTCACGCTGGTATGATGTTGAAGTCGATTATAAAGGCGAGATGATACAAACAGGTTTTGGAGGATCGGTTTCTCGTTCGAAGAACATCTCTGAAATCTTAAAGCTTTTGGAATTAACAGGCGATGTGCATTTTCAGATTGAAGGAAGGAGGGTTACCGTCATGCCATAAATTTTACGCGCTTATCAACGGTATTTATAAGAAGGCCAGAAGTGGTGGCACACCTCTGGCTGAAATGGATTTCCGTTTAATGAAAATTGATTCGACACCAATTACACAAAAACCCAAAAAACAAAGGTATGAAATTTTATCAGTTTAGTCCATTTGGCAGTTACCAATGGATATCTAAAACCAAGCTGTTTTCGGATTTCGATATTTTCTATATCCCTTCAACAGTAAAACACAGAATTATCATGAGGATGAACATTATCCTGCTCGTAATGATAAGCACCTTCCTTCAGGTTAGTGCTACCAGCTATGCACAAAAGATCACTTTAACCGAAAACAATGCATCTATTGTGGACATATTTAAGGAAATACAGGACCAGAGTGGTTATGATTTTATTTATTCCCATCGACTGATCAATAAGGCGGAGAGGATAAATATTCATGTAAAAGATGCAACACTTCTGGAAGTCTTGGAGAAATGCTTTGAAGAACAACCTTTTACCTATTTGATCAAGGACAAGACAATTGTAATTAAAGAGAAGGAGCATTCTGCTCAACGTAAAACAAGTATCACATCCACGATAAAGCCACCCGTTGATATTACAGGGACAGTAACGGATGAAAATGGGGAGCCAATACCTGGCGTCAGTGTAACACTAAAAGGCACATCTTTAGGTACGGTAACCGATACAGATGGGAGATACATCCTTTCTGTTCCGGATGCCCAAGGTGCTTTGGTGTTTAGCTTTGTGGGTTTCGCATCCCGCGAGATTCCAATTGAAAATAATGAAATATTGGATGTAACGTTAAAAGAAGAGGTATCATCCCTCAATGAAGTAGTGGTTGTAGGCTATGGCACGGTGAAGAAGTCTTCGTTAACATCTTCAATATCGAAGATAGAAAATAAGAAGTTAGACCAACTACCTGAACTCCGTGTCGAGAATGCGCTATCAGGACGCATGGCGGGTGTTTATATAGCTAACGATCGTAATAGACCAGGAGAAGCACCTAAAATAAGAGTTAGGGGTATAGGCTCCATTAGTGCGGGCAATGAACCCTTAGTCGTAATTGATGGTTTTCCGGGCGGTGACTTAAGTCAGTTGAGCATGAACGATGTGGAATCTATAGAGGTCTTGAAAGATGCTTCCGCGGCCGCCATCTATGGTTCCAGAGGCGGTGGTGGGGTGATTTTGGTTAGTACGAAACGAGGGACAAGTGGAAAAGCCAACCTCAAACTAAGTTCTTATTTTGGCTATGCAAAGGCAATGGTTCATGACGATTGGATGGTTGGGGAAGAATGGTATGATTATATTGTGAAGTATCAAAATAGGGAATTTACATGGGCAGGTGGTGATGCTTCTATTCCGGCCTGGGGTGATGATCGTCGTCCTTCAACCTACCAATCAGACCCTTCGGTAATCAATATGCCACAAACGGTTTGGCAAGATGAAGTTCTCCAGGTAGCACCTATACAGAATCATAACTTTTCAGTTAGTGGGGGCAACCAGAATGTAAAATACTACGTTTCAGGAACCTATGCTAATGAGAAAGGGGTAGTAAAAACCGCGTCTTATAAACAATATCTTTTGCGTGCCAATTTGGATGTTAAGGTAAATGATTTTATCGATTTAGGGTTTGAATTAAGTCCATCTTATACAAAACGTAGAATTGCCGGTCAGGATATGGTTAACTTGGTGAAGTATCCGGCTTTTGTTAGTCCTATTCCAGTAAATGGTAAATATGTAGAGTCGCCTACCGGTTATGCGGGAATTGGAAATCCCTATGTTTATCTGTATGGGACAGAAAATTTCGAAAATAGATTTAGAAATATAGGACGCGCATTTGTCAATCTTGAGTTACTGGAAGGTCTGAACTTCAAGTCCTCAATTGGTACAAATATCAGTTTTTCTACTGCTGACTATTTCCGGGGAAACCTCGGTAGTACTGATAGGATAACTACGTTAGGTTCAGCAAGTGATGTTCAATCTTTTGATCTTGTAAATGAGAACGTTTTGAGCTACACAAAAACCTTAGATGAAGTACATGATATTGGAGGAATATTAGGCGCATCTTATCAAAACGCGAATTCACGGTCCGCAGCTATCGGTGCAATCACAAATTCATTTAATAACGAAATAATAAAAACCTTAAATAATGCACTGATTAACCCCTCTACAACTACGCAATCCAAGACAGAATGGGGACTTATATCTTATTTTGCAAGGGTAAATTACGGTTACAAAAATAAATACTTGCTTTCAGCGTCATTTAGGACGGATGGAAGTTCTCGTTTCGGAGCAGCCAACAAATGGGGTTATTTCCCATCTGCATCTGCGGCTTGGCGTGTATCGGAAGAAGCGTTTATGCAGGACATTCCCGTCATAAGTGATTTAAAGTTGCGGGCAAGTTACGGAGTTACCGGAAATTTTAACATTGGTAACTTTCAATACTTGGGTACAGTAGGGAATGTGAATTATTCACCCGGTAATGAAACTATTGATGGCTTTGCACAAATCTCCCTGGAGAATGCGGATTTATCCTGGGAAAAAACCACGGCGAATGACCTTGGGGTAGAACTGGGTCTGTTCAAGAATAGGCTGCATATTATTTTCGATTACTACGATAGCCGTACCACCAATATGCTATATAATGTCAACACACCTGCGATAAGTGGCTTTAACAATACCATTACCAATATAGGAGAGGTAAGGAATAGAGGAATTGAGTTTGAAATTAGCACGCAAAATCTAGTCGGGGAATTTAAATGGAATACCTCTTTTAACTTATCCCATAATAAGAATGAGGTTGTAGACTTAGGGGAGGTTGACGAAAGGATCAATAGTTATTGGTCCATGGATTTTATACTAAGGGAAGGAGAGCCAATGTTTTCTTATTACGGCTATAAAATGAATGGGGTGTTTCAAAATCAGGCACAAATAGAGAATTCAGCCACATTGCCTGATACAAAACCTGGTAATCCAATCATGGTCGACCAGAATAAGGATGGTAAAATTACCCCTGATGATAAAGTTATTTTGGGGAGCTTTCAACCTGATTTGCTTTTGGGGATGACGAATGAATTTTCATGGAAACGATTTGATCTGAATATATTTTTGCAAGCCTCATTAGGAGCGGAGATACTTAATTTCGAGAACCAATATTATCAAGGTAATACCCAGGGAGCCATGCGCCGGTCCTTGGCAGAAAATCAATGGTGGTCAGAAGCAGAACCAGGGGACGGTAAAACGCCCGCCGCGGCACTCAGTCAATTATTCGGGCATAATACATTTACTGACTATTATATTGAAGATGCTTCTTTCTTAAGTATTAGAAGCCTAAATTTAGGGTATACGCTTCCCGATATTGCCCAAAAACTAGGAGTGAGTAATTTACGGATTTATACATCGATGAATAACTTGCTTCTCATTAAGAACAAGAATAACCATTCTTACAATCCCGAGGGTACCACCCGGGGCGAAATCAGTGGGATAAATAGTACGCCCGGTGTCAATCTGGGGTCTGAGCCTATTAATCGAACCATCGTTTTTGGGATTAATTTTGGTTTTTAGTCACAATGTTAATTAAAAAATTTAAGGACATGAATAAGAAAGAATTTTATCTCATAGGCTTATTATCTATGGTACTTTCGTTGGTATCATGCCATGATGAACTGCTTTATCCCGTTCCTGAGTCTATTTTGACTACCTCTAATGCTTTCAATACCGCTGATGATATTGATCTTACTGTAGTGGGTGTTTATAACAGTTTGCAAAGCAGGTTGCCCACAGACTATGAATTGATGGAAATAGCATCGGATAACATGTACGGAGCCTATTTTGCGACTGCTCCGGGGATAACGGAAATACAAGCACTCAATGTAAGTCCGGAGAACCCGAAATTAAATACATTTTGGCAAAGTACATACAATGGCATATTCAGGGCCAACACCGTATTGGCAAATGTGGATAATCCCGACAATTACGCAGATGGGCAAAAAGATCAATTTATTGGAGAAGCCAAGTTTTTGCGGGCCAAGTTTTATTTCGACCTGGTACGGATTTTTGGAGGTGTTCCTAAAGTAACTTCACCCATTTCCGTTAGTGAATCACGTGAGCTTGCCCGATCGTCGGAAACAGATATATATATGCTTATCGTGGAAGACCTGCAGGATGCTGTTGCGAAACTACCCCGGACGATGATTAGTGGTCGAGCTTCCAAGGGAGCCGCCATTGCTTTGCTTGGGAAAGTATATATTTACCTGAAGGAGTATGACAATGCCAAAATGTATTTTGAGCAACTTTTTTCCGATTTTAATTATAGCCTAGTCGCGAATTTTGGTGATCTGTTCCGCGAAGCAACAGAGGAGAATAGTGAGTCGATATTTTCTGTTACCTATGTGGCGGGAACAAATGGACATAACTTAGCTTATGCGCTGGCTGCTCAAGGCGGCGTATATCAAGTAATTGCTTCGGGGATGAGAGTAGGTAGACCGACATGGGACCTGCATAAGGCCTATGATAAGGAGGATTCCCGATTTGCGCAGACCATTACAGAACGATATTTGTCGTATCAAGAAAAACCTGGCGATAATCCGACTTGGTATCCTTTTTTTAGTAAATGGCTTACTCCGGTCGAGATCTTCAATAGTTCTGGTCTTGACATACCCGTACTCCGTTTAGGTGATGTGATATTATTATATGCCGAGGCACTTTACTACTCGGGCCAATCCCAAGAAGCTTTGGGTCAAATTAACCTGATCAGGGAGCGGGCTTTTGGTGACAATTCTCATAACTATACCCTTGCGGATATTCCAAATGAGGAAGCTTTTTTAGATGTTCTTTTACTGGAGCGTCGATTGGAATTAGCTGTAGAGAATAGTCGTTGGTTTGATTTAGTAAGGACTGGAAGATTTACCACCACGCTGACCACGATTGAAGGAGAATATAATCTCTCTACAGGGAGTGCTTTGATAATCAATAAAAATGCGCAACCTTACATGAGATATTTCCCTATTCCATATGAACAGATCCAGCTATCTGCCAATAATGTCATGGAGCAGAATGATGGATATTAGTTATTTGAAGGGCCTTATTATCACGTTCAAAATTATCGGTTAGTGCGATACTAAATAGGAACGAAAGACCCAAAAATTAAATAAAAGAACATGGTTATGTATCTAAATAAAAAAATATACCCCGTTCATTCGGGTTCTATTTCACTTCGACATTTCTTGTTGATGTGTCTTACACTGTGCATGGCTCCTATGGTATGCTGTGCCGTTAATGTGAAAGATTTCGGAGCCAAAGGGGATGGAAAAACCGACGACACGGACGCGATTAATGCCGCTATCGCGGGTGCTGTAGATGGCATAGTTGAATTTCCACGGGGTAGCTACCGGATTACACAATCGGTCGAAATAGATCTTTCACAAGGTGACTTTCTCGGTCTTTCCGGTAAGGGGGGCAGTGCCCGCATTATAATGGAAGCTGCGGGTCCTGCCTTCCGTTTTAACGGCTCAAATGAGAAAGCTTTGCCGAGTTTGGTTACACCCATTACTTGGGAGAAGGAACGTATGCCTTTGGTAGAGGGCTTGGAGATTGTAGGTGCCCATAAAGATGCCGATGGCATAGAATTTCATAAGATCATGCAACCTATTTTGCGTGCACTGTTGATTAGGGAGGTTCGTAATGGACTGCATTTTACGTCTGCCGATCGGAATATTATAATTATGGGCTGCCATATCTATAACACGAGCGGCATCGGCATTTATCTGGACAATGTTAATATTCACCAGATGATCATCTCCGCCAGTCATATCAGTTACTGTAAAGGAGGCGGGATCAAGGTCGTTGGTAGTCAAATCCGGAATTTTCAGATAACGGGGAATGATATTGAATATAATTTTGATCTGGACAAGCCGGCATCGGCTGATATCTGGATTGACTGCTCAGAAGGTGGCGTTGTTCGTGAAGGAACAATATCGGGAAATACCATTCAGGCAGCTCCCAGTCCCGGTGGCGCGAATATCCGTTTCACTGGTCCATCAGGCAATTCAAACAAGGTAGGATTATGGAGTATCACAGGTAATTATATCAGTAACCAGGAAGTAAATATTCTACTGGAAAATAGCCGGGGCGTGAATATTACCGGAAATACCTTTCAGGGAGGTTTCGACCGGCACATAGTGATCAATGACTCACGCAATATTATAGCTGGCAACAATGTGTTTGATCGTAATGCGGACTATTTTAAAAAAGTCGAACTATTAGGGGGAATTTCGGTAAACCGAGGGCGGAATATTGTATTGAACGCCAATATTTTCGATAGTGTCAACAGTGGGAGCATGCAACAAGGTGGGGTTATTGAGATCGCAGATAGCCGGGAAGTTACCATAGAAGGTTGTCATATTGTAAATCCTAAATTCCGCGGCATATCGATTGCCAAGAGTGCAAATGTGCGTGTTACAAACTGTATAATCAATGAGGATGCAGACAAGAAGCGGATGCTGGCGTCTATCGTACTTAATGGGGAGTGCCCGGGTACAGTTGTCCGGGATAACAGTGTAGCCTTGGGCTCGCAAGGAGATGTAGACAATCAGACAGCAGGTGCTATCGTTGACTCAAATATTACCATTGAGCATGAGTGAGGAAAGGGCCAAAACCTTTATGGTCTATCAAACTACCTTCAATTTTCATTTCAAATATTTATTCATGGAATGAATTCGAGCGGTTTTTAAAAACTTGGTATTGACCCAGGAATTTATTTAATAAAAAAGCAAACCATAATGGAAAACACGAGTGTATTTTACTTTGTATTTAAGACAAGGGTACTTCGATTTTTTATCTTGAAGGTGTTTTTATTGGTTAGTTTGGCGGTTGCTGCCCAAACACAACCCAATATTATCCTTATTGTTAGCGATGATCTCGGTTACAGCGATATCGGACCGTTCAACGGGGACGAAATTACCCCCGCTCTTGATCGTCTTGCAAGAGAAGGCATCAAGGCCACCAACTTTTATGTAGCCTCCCCCGCTTGTACACCTTCCAGGGGTAGTATTTTGACTGGGCGTTACCCACAACGAAACGGTATGTACGATATGATCCGTAACGATATGGTGAATTATGGTCATAGATTCACCAAGATGGAATATCGCCGACAACCTGAAGCCACTTTGGGCATGGATCTACGTGAAGAAACGCTCGCCGATATGATGAAAACGGCAGGGTATACCAATGGAATGGTTGGTAAATGGGACGGAGGTCGGGCTGAGCCCTATCTTCCTTTGCAACGTGGTTTTGACAGTTTTCTAGGAATTGTAAATACCGGCGTTGATTACTGGACCCATGAACGCTACGGCGTACCGTCCCTTTTTCGCAATAATGACTTGGTTGAGGAAGAAGGTTTCCTGGTTACCTTGGAAGGTCGTGAGGCCGTTCAGTTCATTAACGAAAACCACGATCGTCCTTTTTTTCTCTACTTCGCCTCGTTTGCGCCGCATGGAGCGTCTAATTTAGACCGCTCTGGAATTAAACCTCCACAAGAATATCTGGATCTTTACCCAGACCGGGATCCTCATGACAAGCGGACGGAGTATATGGCCGCTGTTTCTTCGTTGGACGAACAGGTAGGCGATATCCTCGATTTGCTTGAGGAGCATGGAATTGCAGAAAATACCCTTATTATCTTTCATAGCGATAATGGAGGACCTGGACCAGCCGACAATAGCCCGTTGCGCGGAGGTAAAGCAACATTATGGGAAGGAGGTGTACGTGTACCGTTCCTGGCACGTTGGCCAGGGGTAATCCCAGCAGGTAGTACGACCGATGCCTTTCTCTCTTCTCTGGAACTAATGCCAACCATTGCTGCGGCAGCCAATACCTGGGTTCCCGACGCCACCATGGACGGATACAATATGTTGCCGATTCTAAAAGGTGAAACCGATATTTCACCCCGCACGGAAATGTTCTGGCTATGGATGGATGAACGGGCCGCACGCGTAGGGAATTATAAGTGGGTGCAAAGGAAAGACGGTTCGGGCGGTCTCTTTGATCTTTCCAAAGACATCGGCGAACAGCACGACCTCTCTAATGAAAAAGCTGAAGTTCTTACTGATATCAAAGGACGGTGGAGTGAATGGAGACGTGAAATGGAAAGTGCGCCTCCGCGTGGTCCATTTTATTCGAAATTTCTGTATTTAGACCTTCCTCATTAAGGACAAATGATAGGAATATGACGGTGCATAGAATTGATTTATCCCACCGGCCTATTATCTATTGGATAGACATTATTGTAGGCTATTTATTAGCTTGATTGGATGCAATATCCTCATAAAATGATATATTGCATCCATGAAAATAAATAGTCCCGAGCGCTATATCAGCTTATTTGGAATTGTCTTGTTGCTTTTTGTAGCGCAGCTTGACCTCTTCGCGCAGACGAAACCTCAATGGCCTTCCATTACCCAACAGATGAAGCCATGGACACGTTGGTGGTGGGAAGGCAGTGCCGTTAATCGGAATGACCTAACATGGATGCTTGAAGAATATCATAAGGTCGGATTAGGCGGTGTGGAAATAACGCCTATCTATGGTGTCAAGGGATATGAAAAGCAATTTATAAACTTCACATCCCCAAAATGGATGGAGATGTTGAAATACACGCTGAAAGAGGGGCAACGATTGGATCTGGGGGTGGATATGGCTTTGGCTTCTGGTTGGCCTTTTGGAGGTCCGTGGGTAAAAAAGGAAGATGCTTCCAAGTATATCACTCACAGAGTATATACGCTTGGCGCCGGTGAACAATTGGAGGAGAACATACAGTATATTCAACCTGAGATAAATACTTCGCAGGGCATTAAGTTGCCCTTATCCGAGTTGGACGGGGATATCGCCAATAATCCCAACCCGCAAGTGCATGCCTACGAACAGGTAAGGTTCGAAAAGCCTTTGCCACTGAAGTTGTTAATGGCTTATTCAACAAACGGAGAAACACTTGATTTGACGTCAAAAGTAGATGATAAGGGTAGACTGGACTGGATCCCGACTTCGGGAGACTGGAAACTCTACGCTTTATTTCAAGGGCTACATGGCAAAATGGTCGAACGTGCCGGTCCGGGAGGCGAAGGGTATGCCATTGATCATTTTTCTGAGAAGGCTACAGAAAACTACTTGGATCATTTCAATAAACGTTTAACTGAAGAATCTTTAGATGGGTTACGGGCATTTTTTAATGATTCCTACGAAGTTGACGATGCAAGAGGCGAAGCGAATTGGACACCTGACTTTTTTAAGGAATTCAAAACCAGAAAAGGATATGATTTGCGGGAATACCTGCCAGCTTTATTCGGGGAAGATACTCCAGAGAAAAATAGCCGCATTCTATGCGATTATAGGGAAACGGTTGCAGATTTATTGCTCGAAAACTTTACGCGGAAATGGTGGGAATGGTCGCATGATAAACATAAGTTGATCCGCAGCCAGGCACATGGATCCCCGGCCAATATTCTTGATCTTTATGCGCAGGCAGATATTCCGGAAACAGAAGGGGAAGATCTGTTGAAAATAAAAATGGCTTCTTCCGCTGCCCATGTAACGGGTAAGCCCTTGGCGTCTTCTGAATCGGCCACTTGGTTGAATGAACATTTTACTTCAACCCTGGGTGATGTAAAAAAGGCCATGGACTTGTTTTTATTGGGAGGGATAAATCATACGTTTTATCATGGATCCAGCTACACGCCTAAGGACGCCCCTTGGCCGGGATGGCTTTTTTATGCTGCTGTTCATTTTACGCCCAATAATCCGCTTTGGGAAGACTTTTCTGGCCTGAACGATTATATCACCCGTTGTCAATCGTTTATGCAGCGAGGAAAACCGGCTAATGATATCCTGCTTTATTATCCGGTTTTCGATATGTATTCTACACCGGGAAAGGAAATGTTGCAACATGTCCATGGAATAGAAAAAGGTTCTGCTATTGAGGAGGCCGCATTGGCTATGCAGGATGAGGGCTATAGCTTTGATTTTATTTCTGATATACAGCTTCGAGAGGCGAAAGTTGTAAACGAAAACATTGCCCTCGGGGGAATTCGTTATCAAACGGTTGTTATCCCTGCTGTGAAATACATGCCCCTGGAAACCTTTCAGAAATTAATGGATCTGGCCAATAAGGGTGTGAAGGTGATCATTCATAAAACCCTTCCGGAGGATGTACCAGGCTTTTACGATCTTGCGAAACGACAAAAAGCGTTTCAGCGCTACGTATCATTATTGACCTTTTCCGCTACGGCCAACGGATTACAAAAAGCGACTATAGGGAGGGGAGGGCTCTACCTTGGCGACAACCTCACTTCTTTATTAACTGCCATAGGTGTCGATAGGGAATCTATGGTGGATCAGGAACTGCGGGTTATTACCCGAAAACATGATCAAGGCTATTATTATTTAATAAAAAATGAAAGTGGGAAAGCAATCGATAACTGGGTTCCCATAAAAAATAAAGCTGCCTCGGTGGCACTTTTTAACCCCATGACGGAACAGACGGGTTATGCGGCAACAAGGGAGTTAGCCGACAATACAGAAATCTATTTGCAGCTGGCTCCCGGTGAAACCTGTATTTTAGAAACGTCTACCGCGGCTATAAGCGATGGTATTCGCTACCCTTATGTAAAAAAGGCAGGTGACCCAATACTTTTAGAAGGTGAATGGAACATTTCCTTTACCAAGGGAGGGCCGATTTTACCCACTGAAATCAACACGGAGCACTTAGTTTCATGGACCGAATTTGAGGGTATGGGCGTCAAAAATTTCTCGGGGACAGCCCGATACACCCTGACTTTCAGCAGGCCGAAAGGTAAGGCGGACAAGTGGTTGCTTGATTTAGGAGAAGTGCATGAAAGTGCTCATGTCGTCTTGAACGGACATGCTTTAGGGACGGTAATCGGCCCCTTGTATCAACTGCAAATCGATGATGTTCTTCTTCAGCACAAGAATACACTAGAGGTATATGTATCGAATGGAATGGGGAATCGTATTTCATATATGGATAAGGATCATTTACCATGGAAAATATTCTATAATATCAATATGCCGGCCAAGCTAGCGGAAAATCGGGGAAGCGATCATTTATTCACCGCTGAAAAATGGGACCCATTGCCTTCTGGATTGATAGGACCGGTAAACCTTAGCAGGCTTGCTGTCTTTTCACCCAAAGAAAGTGATTAGAGGTACTCATGGTGTTATAAATCGTTTAGGAATGGGCGGAGTGCATCAGCCCAAATTTGGTACCCTTTTTCTGTCGGATGGCAAAAGTCGCCGGCAATTTCTTTGGAAAGTGTTCCATCTGGTGACAGCATTTTTGGTCCGATATCAATAAAAGCGATGTTTTGTTTCTTTGCATAATCTGCGAGTAAGACATTGGTGTCATTGATGAGGGCCCGGCGTGGATGAGCGGGGCTCTCCTCGCGAGGGAAGATGGCCATCAGGATAATCTTGGTGCGGGGAAGTTTTGTTTGAATCCGGTCACTAACGGCTTTAATACCTTCCAATATCTCGCTTGCGGAGTTCTTCCGGCAATTCTTGGTTTCGCTGGTATTATTTGTTCCGATATTCACGATCACGATCTTGGGGTTAAGTCCATCCAACTCACCATGGTCGATACGCCAGAGAACATTCTGTGTGCGATCCCATCCAAAGCCAAGATTCAATACCCGGTAATCCTTAAATGCCGAATTCCACGCTTGAGGTCCCCTAGGAGTTAGTGGTTTCCCGTTTCTGTCTTTCAATTGCGGAAGTCCACCCCAGAAATGGGTAATCGAGTTTCCTATGAGCACGATTTCCGGATCAATAGAATCTTTGGTGGCCATAATCTCAGCATGTCGGCCCCACCAATCGTAATTATCTTCTTCTATTTTGGGTACCGGTACGATGGCATTATTGGGTTCCTGCTTGAGATGGAGCGATGAAAGCAGGAAAAAGGGTACGATAAATAGAATCAAGTTGCGCATACACTTTATGATATTAATCCGTGTCATCAGGAATAGGTTAATTCGTTAACGCGTGCTACAAGAGAGCAATTGTCTTTCAAAGCTATTAAAACATTAGGCTTTTTGGTGAACTTTATTTACTTTCGTTTTTTTGTCCCATGTCTCGGATGCTTTTGCTTCGTACTCGTTGACCCAGACATAATTATCAGATAAGAATGATCAAATCCCTGCCTGCCAGATACCTGCTGTTTTTGCTGGTTGTTTTTTTATTTTCTTGTAGTAAACGTTCGGGTAAACCAAAAGTCTTGGTCTTTAGCAAGACGGATGGCTTTCATCATGCAGCTATTGCCGATGGGAATGCTGCCTTAATGAAACTGGCAATGGCAAATGACTTCGAAATAGATACCACGACCAATGCCGCATGGTTCAATGAAGATACCTTACGCAACTATTCTGCTGTGGTGTTTTTGAATACCACGGGAGATGTTTTGAACCATTATCAAGAAGCCGATTTTGAACGGTATATTCAAGCGGGAGGCGGATACGTAGGTATCCATGCCGCCGCCGATGCAGAATACCATTGGGGTTGGTACGGCCGTTTGGTAGGCGCCTATTTCAAAAACCATCCCGAGCAACAGGAAGCTGTTTTATCTATTGAGGATAAAAATCATCCTTCCACTCGGCATTTACCAGATCAGTGGAAACGCAAGGACGAATGGTATAATTTCAAAAATATTTCTGAAGATATCAATGTCTTGATCACCATTGATGAGAAAAGCTATGCAGGAGGCGAGAATGGCGAAAAGCACCCCATGGCCTGGTATCATGAATATGATGGCGGAAGGTCATTTTATACTGAGCTGGGCCATACACAAGAGTCGTACACGGATTCACTTTACTTAGACCATCTTCTCGGGGGAATTCAATATGCTATTGGCGGCAATAAAAAACTGAATTATAACAAAGCCAAAACTGAGCGGGTTCCTTCTGAGGAACGTTTTGTGAAAACCGTGTTGAACAAAGAAGGCTTGGCAGAGCCTACGGAAATGGCGATATTACCCAACCTCGATATCCTGGTTGCACAGCGCCGGGGCGAGTTGATGCGTTATAGCCATGAAACCCAAAAAGTGGAACAAGTAGGTTTTTTAGAAGTTTACCATAACACTGGCATTCCCAAGGTAAATGCGGAAGAGGGGTTTATGGGGCTTACCCTTGATCCCGATTTTGAAAACAACCATTATGTATACGCCTATTATAGTCCGGTAGACACCTCGGTAAACCGACTATCAAGATTCGAGTTTAAGAACGATACGCTCGATCTTTCATCAGAAAAAATTGTTTTGCAGTTGTATTCTCAACGTCAGATCTGTTGCCATACAGGAGGTTCTCTTACTTTTGGAACGGATAATCAGCTGTACCTTTCTACGGGGGACAATTCGACACCTTTCAATGAACCGGGGCAGACCTATATTAGTAGCGGTTATGCGCCTTTAGACGGCCGCACTGGCCATGAACAATATGATGCACGGCGGAGTGCTGGAAATACCAATGATCTTAGAGGAAAGATACTCCGTATAAAAATAAACCAAGACGGAAGTTATGAAATTCCCGAGGGGAATTTGTTCCCAAAAGAACAGGAAAAGACCAAGCCGGAAATTTATGTGATGGGAAACCGGAATCCATATCGTATTTCGATTGATAAAAAGACGGGCTATCTGTATTGGGGTGAAGTAGGACCGGATGCGCGAGGGGATAGTTTGGAAACCCGAGGTCCGAGAGGATATGACGAAGTTAACCAAGCCCGTAAAGCGGGCTTCTTTGGGTGGCCGCTGTTTGTGGGGAATAATTATGCCTACCATGCCTATGATTATGCCACAGGGAAAAGTGGCGCTGCCTTTGACCCCCAAAAGCCTATTAATAATTCGCCGAACAATACCGGCTTGACGGAGCTACCGCCTGCACAACCTGCTTTCATATGGTACCCTTACGCTGAATATGACGAGTTTCCACAAGTGGGCTCCGGCGGGCGCAATGCCCTGGCGGGGCCTGTATACTATGTGGATAGTTTTCCAAAGGAAACGCGCTATCCTGATTATTATAATGGTAAGCTTTTTATTTATGATTGGATACGCAGCTGGATTAAGGTAGTAACCATGCGCCCTAACGGTGATTTTGACAAAATGGAACCCTTTATGGAGCAAGCTTCTTTCTCCTCCCCGATTGATATGGAAGTGGGTCCGGATGGGAAGTTGTATGTACTGGAATACGGTAAGGGTTGGTTTAGTAAGAACGCGGATGCAGCCATATCGAGATTGGACTACTTGGCGGGAAATCTTCCTCCTAAGATAGGAGCCGTGACGGTTGACGAACCGAATGGTCGCTTGCCATTTACCGTAACGGCAAAAGTTGACGTTGTGGATGCTGAAGATGACAAGTTGAGTTATACCTGGAACCTTGGAGATCATACGGAAAAAACGAGCCAAGCCCAAGTGAGCTATACCTTCGAAAAAAAGGGAGAGTATCAAATTAGTGTAAGCGTAAACGATGGTCAATCTTCGGCAACCAGCGGTACGGTGAATGTTTACGCCGGAAACGCTTCTCCCGAGATTGATATTGTTTTGAACAGCAACAGAAGTTTTTATTTCCCCGGGAAAGCGGTCGACTATCGAGTGCTAATAAACGATCATGGCAATGAGCTTAACGAAGATAACCTATATATTGCCGCCACTTTTATGGAGGGGTCTGACCTTGCCGGTGCGTCTTTGGGACATCAACAAATCTCTGAAACCATTATGGGCAAAAACTTGATGATGGCCTCAGACTGCCAATCTTGCCACATGGTGGATGGTGCTTCTATAGGACCTTCATTTAAGGAAGTCGCCATCCGTTATAAAGGCAAAGATTCTACAGCCTACCTGTCACGAAAAATTATTGAAGGCGGCGGAGGAGTATGGGGAGAACAGGCCATGCCTGCCCACCCTACAATGAAACCAGCTGAAGCGAAACAGATAGTAACCTGGATAACTTCTTTAGCAGAAGTATCGAAGGCAAAAAAGTCCTTGCCACAAGAGGGGAAATATATACCTATCATAAGTGCATCAGGGAAAGACAATACGGTCCTGGCCCTTATCGCTAATTATACCAATAGTCCGGGTACCGGTATAAAACCCTTATCGGCTTCTACGACTACTTACCTACGGAGCAGCGTATTGCAGCCGGAACGTTTTAAAGAAGTCACCGGCTTTGTAAAGAAGGAAGTCGCCGGCGGCAATTACTTGCAGTATCCAGGGGACAAAGGTTCCATATCGATAACAGATATTGATTTATCCGGCATCTCCGCGATTGAGCTTATGAGTAAATCTCAAGCACAAAATGGAAGGTATAAGGTACAAGTATTTATGGATGATCCTAAAGGTAAAGAAATCGGATCGGGCACCCTCGATTTCAAGAATACAAAGGCCAACCATACCCGCTTGCCCATCAGTGCTGTCACGGATGGAAAGCTCCATACTATTTATGTCCATTTCAGTGCCCTTGTGCCTCAAACCGATCCATCGCCTTTATTGAATGCAATCCATTTTGTTACACAATAAAATGACAACATCATCGCATCAAAGCAAAGAACTTAATAACTTTGAAATGCTGTTTGATAGAGTGCAATTCAAATTGTCGTATTCGTCATCGAACCAGGAGGCTGGAAATGTGCGCAGTAGTGACCGCGAAGCAGCTCCGAAGGAAATCATCTATTCCCATCGCACAGATTGCTTCGGCTCCCCCCAGCCCAACATAGCCTCGCAATGACGCTACCACTTTGTCTATGTGCGCCATTTGAAATGCGAGAAACATAAAAAATAAACAATGAAAAGAATAATACTGCTCCTGCTGTCGGTTTGCCTCGGTATTTTGGTAAAAGCACAAGAGAAGACTTACACCCTGCAAATTGTCGATGATCACGGTGTAGGTGTCAAGGGTGCCACTATTGATCTTCTCAATACACATTTCCAAACCATTAGTAATGAAAAGGGGGAATTCCTGATCCAGAATATTTCTGCGGGAAGGTATACGGTACAGGTGAGTGCACTGGGTTATGCGGTAGCTACACGCGAAGTTATATTAAATGACGATGCGCAGCCTGCCGTTATCCGTATACGGGAAGAAAGCAAGCGACTTGGGGAAGTGGTGGTTACTGCACAAAAGCGAGAAGAAGATGTTCAAAAGGTACCCTTGAGTGTTTCGGTGCTTTCCGCAAAAGAGGTACGCGATTATAAGTTGTGGAACAATGAGGAACTTTCGGCAATCATTCCCAATCTGTATTCAGCAAATCCTGGTGATAATAGAAACGTCACGTCCATTCGGGGGATTGCCACAACATCGTACGATCAAACAGTGGCAACTTACATCGATGGAGTGAGTCAGTTCGGCTTGGATACCTATATCAGCCGATTGCAGGATGTGGAACGCATTGAAGTGTTGAGAGGCCCCCAAGGAACCTTATACGGCCGGAATGCAATGGGAGGCGTAATCAATATCATTACCAAGCAACCTACGAATGAACTGAAAGGTTTCGCGGAAATAGGTTTTGGTAATTATGGACAACAGCGCTATAACGCGGGAATCCGTGCGCCATTGATTAAAAACAAATTGTTTTTAGGGGTAGCGGGATTATACACCAAATTGGATGGCTATTATACCAATACGTTTACCGATTCTAAGTTCGACAAACAGCATGCCTTCATGGGCAATTACTATTTGAAGTTTTTAGCCAATCAGCATTTGTCATTTACACTGAATGTAAAGCATAACGCAAACCGTAATCATGGTACATTCCCATTGGCATATGACATGTTGGATAACCCTTTTAAAGTGAATCAGGATGCGGTGACAAAAATGATTGACAATGTCTTCAACTCTTCGTTGTCTATCCATTATTTTGGTGAAGGTTTTAATTTTACTTCCCAGAGTGCTTACCAATCCAACCATCGCTATTACACAAAACCTATTGATAGTGATTTTTCTCCTGCGGATGCAGTAACCGTTATCAATAATTATGGCAATCAATGGAACAATGTTAAGGTAGGTACCCAAGAATTTCGATTCAGTTCGCCCGCATCCTTGGGCTCTCCATTAAAATGGGTAGGAGGATCCTATCTTTACTACCGGGATAACCCCGTTAAGCAGGGAATAGCAATGGGCGGGAACACAAAAGTAACCACCAATATTGGTCAGGATTTCGGTGTGGCTTTTTTTGGTGATTTAACCTATTCCATCCATCCAAAAATAGACTTAAGCGTGGGGCTAAGGTATGATTATGAACATAAAGAATTAGAAATAGGGGGCGAGATGATAGGTGGAGACCAATCAATTATGGTCATACGCACCGATACATCCTCATCGGCATCTTTTAAGGCGTTTTCACCAAAGGCCAGCATAGCGTACCATGTTACGGATGATAACCATCTCTATGCAAGCTATAACCGTGGATTCAGATCAGGTGGAATCACCCAGTATTCCGGAGATCCTTCGGTACCGCCTTTGTATCCCTATCATGCAGAATACAGCAGCAATATGGAAGTCGGTTCAAAAAACACCTTTTTGGATAATCGACTTCGGGTAAATGTATCGGCTTTCTATACCTTGGTCTCCGATGCCCAGGTACCCACACTGATATTGCCCGATGCCATCACCATTACAAAAAATGCCGGTGCGTTAACCAGTAAGGGCATTGAACTAGAGCTTGCAGCCACACCACTTTCCAATTTTGAAGTAGCCTATAATTTTGGTTATACGCATGCACGGTTCACCGACTTGAACATTCCTTCGGAAGATGGAGAGCTGAATTTGAAAGGGAACCATCAAGTATTTACACCCGATATTACTTCCCTTTTGGCCCTCCAATATGGATTTGATGTTTCGAAGCAAAAAGATTTCCGGCTGACAATAAGAGGAGAGTGGAAATATTTGGGTGAGCAATATTTCGACTTGGCCAATCAAATTGCACAAGACGGGTATAGTCTTCTTAATATCCGCTTGGGTGCCGTAATGCGAAAAATAGAATTATCTGTATGGGCAAACAACATCGCCGACAAAGCCTATATTGATTATGCCTATGATTTTGGGGCAGCCCATTTAGGTAATCCCCAAACATATGGGGTTTCACTATTAAAACGGTTTTAAGTCATATTGCCTTTCTCCTGCGACACATCTTATCCTTTTTTGCTACAGTAGATGGCGCAAAATGACACAATGTCAGAGAAAAGTGACTTTACCTATCTTTTCCGTTCACAATTTCTTTTTTCTTGCTTATTTACCCAATTGGTATAGGGTTTGATAAATCATAAGTGTAATTAAATGGTAAAACAGAAAATTTAAGCATATGTCAAAAATTATTGGAATCGACTTAGGAACTACCAATTCCTGCGTTGCCGTAATGGAGGGAAATGAACCTGTCGTTATTTCAAATAACGAAGGAAGAAGAACTACTCCATCTATTGTGGCTTTCGTGGAGAACGGTGAACGTAAAGTTGGCGATCCGGCAAAACGTCAAGCTATTACGAACCCTACAAAAACCATCAGCTCTATTAAGAGGTTTATGGGTCATACTTTTGATGAAGTAAGTACAGAAGTAAAACGTGTGCCGTATAATGTGGTAAAAGGGGATAACAATACCCCTCGTGTGGTAGTTGATGATCGGAAATATACGCCACAGGAGATTTCTGCAATGATTTTGCAGAAGATGAAAAAAACAGCAGAAGACTTTTTGGGCCAAGAGGTACATGAAGCAGTAATTACCGTGCCGGCTTATTTTAATGACTCCCAGCGTCAAGCGACCAAAGAAGCGGGTGAGATTGCTGGTCTTACTGTAAAACGTATTATCAATGAACCGACGGCTGCCGCATTGGCTTATGGATTAGATAAGGCTCATAAAGATATGAAGATCGCCGTTTTCGATTGTGGTGGTGGTACTCATGACGTTTCTATCCTGGAATTAGGTGACGGTGTATTTGAAGTAAAATCGACCGATGGGGATACCCACCTTGGTGGAGATGACTTCGATCAGGTCATTATCGACTGGCTGGTTGAAGAATTTAAACAAGACAATAGCGGCTTTGATTTATCAAAAGACGCGATGGCTTTGCAACGTTTAAAGGAAGCTGCTGAAAAAGCGAAGATTGAACTGTCAAGCACTTCGGCAACTGAGATAAACCTGCCTTATATTACTGCGGATCAAACAGGACCCAAGCACTTAGTAAGAAACCTAAGCCGGGCGAAATTCGAACAATTAGCAGATAGCCTGATAAAACGGACGATCGATCCATGCCGCTCTGCATTAAAAAATGCGGGATTGCAAAAGTCAGATATCGATGAGATTATTCTTGTTGGCGGATCTACCCGTATCCCGGCAATTCAAGATGCCGTGAAAGCGTTCTTTGGAAAAGACCCTTCAAAAGGGGTAAATCCGGATGAGGTAGTAGCTTTAGGGGCCGCTATTCAAGGCGGTGTGTTAACGGGCGAAGTAAAAGATGTCCTTTTATTGGATGTTACGCCACTTTCTCTGGGTATAGAAACCATGGGTGGGGTGATGACCAAATTAATTGAAGCCAATACAACCATTCCAAGCAAGAAGTCAGAAACTTTCTCTACAGCTTCGGATAATCAACCTTCGGTGGAAATCCATATTCTTCAGGGTGAGCGCCCCATGGCAAACCAAAACCGTACTATTGGCCGTTTCCATTTGGATGGGATTCCGGCAGCGCCACGTGGTGTACCCCAAATTGAAGTAACTTTTGATATTGACGCCAATGGTATTTTACATGTTTCTGCAAAAGATAAGGCCACTGGAAAAGAGCAAAAAATCAGGATCGAGGCATCTTCCGGATTAACGGATGATGAGATCAAGAAGATGAAAGAAGAAGCCGAAGCAAATGCGGAGACTGATAAGAAAGCGAAAGAAGAAGTGGATAAGTTGAATGCCGCCGATGCCTTGATTTTCTCCACCGAGAAACAATTGAAGGAATACGGTGAAAAGATTCCCGCAGATAAAAAAGCGCCGATAGAAGAGGGTCTCACAAAGTTAAAAGAAGCCTATGCCGCAAAAGATTTCGCGACAATGGATGCGGTACAAACGGAACTGCAATCTGCGTGGAACGCTGCCTCTGAGGATATGTATAAAGCAGCTGGTGATGCAGGTGCAGCTGGTCAGCCGCAAGGAGATGCTGCTGGCAATGCTTCCGCAGAAGGCTCAGCCGATGAGGTGACGGATGTAGACTTTGAAGAGGTGAAAGATGACGACAAGAAGTAAATCGAGTAACTAACTGGTAAATAAATATAAAGCGGCCGTATCGTCTATGACGATACGGCCGCTTTGTTTATTCAAGAAATCAGATAATCAATTGTTCCATAGTTTTTCAGGATAGACTCCTCTTTTAACAAGATTAGATATATTTTCCTGTACAATCGATTTATCTTCCTTATACGTTACCCCAAACCATTTCTCAGCAGTAGGAATCACTTTGAAGGTCGCCTTTCCTTCCTTAATTAAATGGTCTGCGACAATCGGAATAAAGAACTCTGATTTGGGATTTTCATAATGATCTTCAACGAATTTTTTAAAGAGTGCTTCGGTTTCCTTGAATACTGCCGGGGTAAAGCCCCAAAAATTCATGGAAACCCGGCTATCCCGGGGTAATTCGGTTTCAATGCCATTCTCTTCATACACAATTTTTTTCTCTCCACCGATCTCCTTGAAGAATACCTTTGTGCGTTCATTAATCTGTGTCATATTGCCTTGCTCATCTACTTTGCAAACGCCCCGTGAAACCGATCCATAATCAGATAAGGTTTTATCAATTTGATAACCCATCAAAGAGAAGTGATTGTCCTGGGCCTCTGTCATTAAGAAATCTGCCATTTTCTTAAAGGAATCATAACCATAGAAATCATCGGCATTGATGACACAGAAAGGTTCTTGTATTTGGTCTTTCGCAGAAAGAACGGCATGGGCTGTTCCCCAAGGTTTAACACGTTCCACTTCCCGTTCAATTCCATATTTTTTTAAATTGAAATCCTGAAAGACATAATCAGTTTCGACTAGACCTTTTAACTTAGGTTCATAGATATTTTTAAAGGTATCAAAAAACTCTTCTTTGATAATAAAGCTGATTTTGCCGAATCCGGCTTTAATTGCATCATAAATTGAATAATCAATAATGGTTTCCCGGTTTGGGCCGAAACCATCAATCTGTTTCATGCTTCCATAACGGCTAGCCATACCGGCTGCCAAAATTAAAAGGGTGGGCTTCATCGTTTAAAATCTATTGTGGTTATTAAATTTTTATTCTTCATTAACGTTTTCTTTTTCTCCCTATCATACCCGCAATCACCGCAATGGCAATCTTGCCAATACCCCTTGCTAATTCGCGGGCAATGGTGCTGGTAGCCGCTTTTTTTGCAGCTTCTAAGGGAGTTTGTCGGGTACTTGTGCGTTTTTGCCGTACCTCTTTCTTTTGTTGTGCCTCTTCCGCAACGTCCGTTAATTTATCTTCTATAATTTCGCTGGCACTACGGTTATCGATGAGTGTATGGTATTTTTGATAATAAGGCGAGTCGTTTACAAGTTGTTGGTAGGTTTGCGGATCTAAGGGGCCCATGACGGCACGGGGAGGTATTAAATGTGTCGCAACAACTTCTGTAGGAATACCTTTGTCATTTAATACGGTTATCAATGCCTGGCCGGTGCCCAGTTGGGTTAAAATGCGATCAATTTTATAAAAGTCAGAACGAGGATATGTTTTGGCTGTTTTCCGTAGTGCTTCTGCATCATTAGGGGTAAAGGCACGTAAAGCATGTTGTATTCTATTGCCCAATTGGCCTAAGACATTGTCGGGGATATCAGAGGCGGCCTGTGTACAGAAAAACACCCCTACACCTTTCGAACGAATCAGTCGAATGATTTGATCAACCTGATTCAGGAATGCTTTAGAAGCATCCTTAAACAATAAATGTGCTTCGTCAAAAAAGAACACCAATTTGGGTTTATCGGGATCACCCACCTCAGGGAGTTTTTTAAAAAGTTGGGCCAAGAGGCTTAAAAGAAAAGTAGAAAAAAGAACGGGCTGATTTTGGACATCGCTGATGTTCAATAAGGAAATAATACCTCTGCCATCTACTCGCTGGAATAAGTCATTGATATCAAAAGCGGGTTCTCCAAAAATGTTGCCTACTCCTTGCTGTTCAAGAGCAACTATTTTTCTCAAAATAGTGCCAGCACTGCTACTGCTGATCTTACCATAATCGTCTTTTATTTCTTGGGCCCCTTCACCTTCTGAAAGATAACTAACCAGTTTTTTAAGGTCATCTAAATCTACCAGCCCCATCTTTTTGTCCGTAGCATATTTGAAGACGGCAGCCAATACGCCGGTTTGCGTATCATTGAGGTCTAAAATTCTACCCAACATGACGGGACCGAATTCACACACAGTGATGCGCATCGGGTTTCCAATTTTTCCACTTAGGGAAAACAATTCGATGGGAAAACCCGCTGGTATAAAGGGCCGTTGAAGTATTTCTCCGCGTTCCACCAATGCGGGGTTCATATCACCGGCTTGATAAAGGCCGGATAGGTCTCCTTTCACATCCAACATGAAAACAGGTACATTTTCATCTGAAAGCTGTTCGGCGATAAGTTGCAAGGTCCTCGTTTTTCCCGTTCCAGTAGCTCCGGCAATGAGGCCATGGCGGTTCATCATTTTAAGGGCCAGATTAACCTGGGCCGGGGCAATGATCTTGCCATCAAGAATACCCGAGCCTAAATAAATGAAAGCACCTTTAGGATGATATGATTTCGTGATCTTTTCAATGAAATTGGTTTCGTTGTCCATCGTTATATGACTTTGAAAAGGGCTAGCCCCACAAAATTACAAATAAAAAGAACGGTTACTTGCTAAACGTCCGAAAATCCTGTTCGGTTTTTAAGCTTCCCAATACTTCATAAATTAAACGTATCACATTGTCTACATCTTCTTTATGGATCATTTCTACCGTGGTATGCATATAACGTAAAGGCAATGAAATCAAGGCCGATGGCACACCTGCATTGGAATACGCAAACGCATCCGTATCCGTGCCCGTTGAACGTGAGGATGCTTGCCGTTGAAAAGGGATATTGTGCTTTTCTGCTGTTTCGATCAATAGACGGTTTAGGTTGATCTGTACCGCCGGTGCGTATGAGATGACGGGGCCTTTTCCACAGGCTAAATCACCCTCAGTATTTTTGTCGATCATAGGTGTTTGCGTATCATGTGTAACATCGGTAACAATGGCAACATTGGGTTGGATGCGATGAGCGATCATTTCTGCACCACGCAGGCCAATTTCCTCTTGTACAGAATTTACGATATATAAACCAAAAGGAAGTTTTTTCTTGTTTTCTTTCAATAAACGGGCCACTTCTGCGATCATAAAACCACCCGCCCGGTTATCAAGCGCACGACCAACGTAATAACGGTCATTCAGCACCATAAATTCATCTTCGTATGTAATAACAGATCCTACGTGGATGCCCAAAGCTTCTACTTCTGCCTTGCTTGTGCAGCCACAATCAAGAAAAATATTTTTCAAGCTGGGGTTTTCTTCTTTTTCCTTGCCATGCCTGGTGTGGATTGCCGGCCATCCAAACACGGCTTTTTTTATGCCTTTATTGGTATGAATATTTACTCGTTTTGAAGGTGCGATCTGATGATCTGATCCTCCATTTCTGATGACATAAATTAATCCATCGGCCGTAATATAGTTTACAAACCATGAAATCTCATCGGCATGGGCTTCGATCACTACTTTATAAGAAGCTTTCGGATTAATGACACCAACGGCTGTTCCATAATGGTCAGTAAAAGTCTCGTCAACATACGGTGATATGTAATCTAGCCAAAGGCGTTGGCCATCCCACTCAAAGCCGGTGGGCGCCGGATTGTTGATGTATTTTTCAAAAAAATTCAATGAATGTTGATTAACAATTGTTAGATGCTGTTCTTTCTTTTTCGCCATTTTTCTTTTATTATAAAGGGATATTTCCGTGTTTTTTCTTCGGTGAGTTTACAGTCTTAAGTTGTAGCATTTGAGCGCTTTAATGAATATCCGTTTTTTTTAAACTATTTTGATAGCTTCATTAGGCTGCTGGCTATCCCTCTGTAGGGCAGAAGTTTTTCTGATCTTTAACTGTTCTAGCTTACCTTCCAATTTTGTTGTCTTTTGGTTTATTTAGATGTTTATAAGGAACGATAAAGGTAATAAATTTCCCCTTAATATGTCGTTTATGTAGGGCCGGTTAAATAAATTTGATCGCTATTTTTAAACATGAAGATGTTTATTTACTTTTGCTTACTCTACATGCCAATACAAGCATTTATTTCATTTTGCTCGTCTAAGCAGCCCTGTACCCTTGTAATATATTAAAAAAACCAAATATGTGTGCCAAAAACGATGAGATGTACCACTTCGGGGATATTTCCTACGAAGAATTGTTAGAAGGAAACAAAGAATTTGTAGCGGAGGCATTGGAGGCCGACCCTGAATTCTTTCTGCGTTTATCAAAAAAACAAAACCCGCCGGTTTTATGGATCGGTTGTTCGGATAGCCGTGTACCCGCCAATCAGATTACCCATACCAAACCCGGGCAAATCTTTGTGCACCGGAACATTGCAAATGTAGTCGTGAATAGCGATATGAACATGTTAAGCGTGCTTGATTTTGCCGTTAATATTTTGGCTGTGAAGTACGTCATCGTATGTGGCCATTATGGTTGTGGGGGAGTTGCTGCCGCAATGACGAATAAGGAATATGGTTTGATAGATAATTGGCTTAGGCATATTAAGGATGTATATCGCCTGCATGCAACCGATTTAGATTCTATTGAAGATGTAAAGAAACGTACCGACCGTCTGATGGAGTTGAATGTCATGGAAGGTGTATATAATTTATCCAAAACCTCGATTGTTCAAAATGCATGGCGCAATGGTGCCAATTTATCCTTGCATGGATGGGCTTATAGTTTAGAAACCGGTATAATTACCGACCTGAAGGTAAGCTGCACGGGCATGGATCACCTCCCCGATGTGTTTAAGTTTGAATGAGGCTGTCAGCCATCAGCTTTCAGTAAACAGCTATCAGCCGTCAGCTATCAGTCCATCGCGAGGCGGAACAACGAAGCGACCTCCCGGGGGGCAATTAATCCTTTTCTAAAAACGGATACCGGTAATCTCTAGGAGGGTCGAAACTTTCTTTGATCGTACGGGGGGAAACCCAGCGGAGCAGGTTGATCATTGATCCGGCCTTATCATTTGTTCCGGATGCCCTGGCACCTCCAAAAGGTTGCTGGCCAACTACGGCCCCGGTACATTTGTCATTGATGTAAAAATTGCCTGCGGCATTTCGTAAAGCATGGCTGGCTTTGGCAATGGCATATCGATCTTGTGCAATGATAGCACCCGTAAGCGCATAAATGGAGGTTTGATCAATAAGTTCCAGTGTTTCCTCAAATTTTGCATCTTCATAGACATACACCGTTAATACAGGGCCGAAAAGCTCATCGCACATCGTGACGTAGTCGGGTTTATTGGCAACAATAACAGTAGGCTCAATAAAATAGCCTTTGCTTTTATCATAATTTCCTCCGGCAATTATCTGGGTGTCTTTGTCTTTTTTTGCATCCTCAATATACTTCACCAATTTATCGAAGGCTTTCTCATCAATGACCGCATTGATAAAGTTACTGAAATCTTCAACAGGACCTATTGAGAAAGATGCAATATCGCGCTGCATTTGCTTTTTCAAAGCCGGCCATAAACTTTTAGGAAGGTATACGCGTGATGCTGCGGAGCACTTCTGCCCTTGATATTCAAAGGCACCCCTTATAATGGCAGTGTTGGCGACATCTATATCTGCCGACGGGTGAACGACGATAAAGTCTTTCCCTCCGGTTTCCCCAACGATACGTGGATATGTCTTGTACAGATGAATGGAGTTGCCGATGGTTTTCCATATTTCCTGAAAGACGGCAGTTGATCCTGTAAAGTGGATGCCGGCGAAGTCAGGATCCTTGAAGATGACATCTCCCGCTTCCGGTCCCGATACATAGATCAGATTGATTACACCGTTAGGTAAGCCCGCCTCCCGGAACACTTCCATGATGACATTGGCAGCATAAATCTGTGTATTGGCCGGTTTCCATACCACTACGTTGCCCATCATGGCTGGTGCACTCGGTAGGTTTCCTGCAATAGCCGTAAAATTAAATGGTGTTAAGGCAAAAACAAACCCTTCAAGTGGCCGTTGTTCTACCCGGTTCCACACACCAGAAGGTGAAATGGGAGGTTGTTGAGCATAAATCTCACTCATATATTTTACGTTGAACCGTAAAAAATCAATCAGTTCACAGGCCGAATCTATTTCGGCCTGAAACGCATTCTTTGATTGTCCAAGCATTGTGGCCGCATTGATTTTGTTCCGATAAGGCCCCGCAAGCAAGTCGGCTGCCCTTAAGAAAATAGCGGCACGTTCTTCCCAAGCCAGTTTTTCCCAATCTCTTTTTGCTGCCAAAGCTGCCTGTATCGCCGCCTTGACATGGCTCTTATCTCCTTCATGATAATACCCTAAAAGATGCTGGTGATCATGGGGAGGATGCATGGGGCTTTTCTTAGTGGTTCTTACTTCTTTTCCTCCGATATACATAGGTATATCGGCCTCTTCAGCCCGTGCAGATTGCAAGGCTTGTTGCAGTAATTGACGTTCTTTGCTATTGGGGGCATAGGAAAGAACAGGCTCGTTTCCCGGAGTGGGTACGTTGAAAAATCCTTTAGACATAATGATTTATAATTTGATGCCACAAAGGTAAGGTTTTATTTTTTGTGCCCTGGAGAACGAGGAGAGGGGATGCCGGAGCGAAAATAATGTTTATTTTTGGACTTGTAATATGCTTAGATACCTTCGCTATTTATTATGGCCATTCTCCATGCTTTATGGAGTAATAATCGCTCTTCGTAATAAAGGTTACGATTGGCAGTTATTAAAATCCGTTAAGTTTGATCTACCCGTATTGGTGGTGGGTAATTTGACAATAGGCGGTACCGGAAAGAGTCCGATGACGGAATATCTCGTTGCACTACTTGATGATCATTATACCCTAGCCACCTTGAGTAGGGGATATGGCAGGAATACGAAAGGTTTTCGCTATGTAGGCCTAAATGATGATGCCAATGAGGTAGGTGACGAACCTTTACAGTTTAAAAATAAATTCCCGGATATTACCGTAGCGGTCTGTGAAAGTAGAGTAGAGGGGATAGAAAGACTGCGGGATAATCAGGATGTAATCATTCTGGACGATGCTTTCCAGCATCGTGCGTTATGTCCTGGCTTCAGTATTCTTCTGATGGAATATGACTCGCTGTTCGGACCTAAGTTGTTATTGCCGGCTGGCAATTTTAGGGAACCGTTCCATGAAAAGAAGCGGGCAGATATCATTGTGATCACGAAGTCACCCCGGCAGCTTTCAGACCAACAGAAAGAGCTCGCATTGAAAAAGTTGGCGGCTTCTAATGATCAAACAGTTTTCTTTTCTTTTTTACATTATGGCAAGCCTTTTCACTTGTTCCCGACCTTCAAGGAGATGGCGCTTCATGAAGAAAGCAGTGTTTTGTTGGTAACAGGCATTGCAAATCCAAAACCTCTTTTGGCCCACCTCCAAAGAAAGGTACGTCAAGTGACGGTGTTGGATTTCCCTGATCATCATCAATATACTCCGCAGGATATGAAAAAAATAAAGGCTACATTTTTGTCAATGGAAGGCGAAGCGAAACTCATCCTCACGACAGAGAAGGATGCCCAGCGTTTCAAAAGTAGAGCGATACGTGATATGGTTCAATCGTTACCCTTGGTTGTTCTTCCGGTCAAAACAGCTTTTGTGGGAGATGATCAGGATGCTTTTAAGGAAAAGATTATAAACTATTGTGCCAGAATATCATCAGAAGACGATCGGCATCTAAAATCCAGGGAGGGATAAATTAAAACCATGTACCAACAAATCAGCCAAACATTAAGCTATATCAAAGATAAGATCGGCGACTTCAGCCCGGAGCTTGGAATCGTTTTGGGGACTGGTCTTGCCAAGCTGGTCGATGAGATTGACATCGAAAAGCAGTTGATGTATGCCAATATACCCAATTTCCCAGTTTCTACCGTTGAATTTCATTCGGGGAAATTAATTTTTGGGATGTTAAATGGAAAGCGGGTTGTGGCCATGCAGGGTAGGTTACATTATTATGAAGGCTATTCCATGCAGCAAATTACCTACCCGATACGTGTTATGAAATTATTGGGCATTCAGCGGATATTTGTTTCCAATGCCAGCGGATCCTTAAATCCGGCGATTCGAAAGGGCGACCTGGTTTGTATTGAAGATCATATTAATTTGCTGCCTGACAATCCATTACGGGGAAGTAATTGGGACCAGCTTGGGCCGCGTTTTCCAGATATGAACCGTCCTTATGATGAGGATATGATCGAAAAAGCGTTAAAGATCGCCTCAGATAAACATATTCGTATGCATAAAGGTATTTATGTGGCAGTTGCTGGTCCGAATTTGGAGACCCGTGCAGAATACCGGTATTTACGTTTAATAGGAGGAGACATTGTGGGGATGAGTACCGTTCCTGAAGTAATTGTTGCTAATCATATGAGGGTGCCCGTATTTGCTGTTTCGGTAGTAACGGATGAAGGGTTTCACGAGGATTTACAAGCGGTGTCCTTTGAAGAAATCGTGGCGGTGGCCTCTCAATCGGAACCGAAGATGACAAGCATTTTAAAAGAATTGATAGCTTTGTGGGGATGAGCAGATCATTGGGCCTTTTGATTATCGGATTCCTGCTCTGCGCGGGCTTTCCTGGTTTTGCACAAATTCCGGAAGACACGTCGCGAGATTGGGGCGCAAGTCTGGATTCGCTGCGGGATGCCGAAGAGTTGTCTAAAGATTCGATTATTTATACGGCCAAATACATACGGTATACGACCCTGGATAAAATGGAATTAGGCACATTTACTGTTCCGCTGGATACCACATTGAAGGGGTTCCGCTATTATAATCCGCAGAACTTACCTACTAATCCCAGCATACATCTGGGAAATTACGGACTTGCGACCCGCGATCTACTGTTTAATCCAGATCGCTCCATTGGTTTTCAAACCGGTTTTCACAGTTTGGAACGTTATCTGTTACGTCCTGATTCCATCCACTATTATCGCAACCGGGCGCCCTATTCAGAGCTTTATTTCGTTACCGGTGATCAAGTTTTTAAAGCATTGGCTGCACAGAATATTAATCCGCATTGGAGTGTTGGCGCTGAAATTCATTACGCCTTATCCAAGGGCTTTTATCAAAACCAACGCTTTAATAATACCAAAGCCGCAGTATATTCCTGGTACGAATCAGAAAACCATCGGTATAATTTACTGGCAAATATGACCTTCAATACCTTGGTGGCTACTGAAAATGGGGCCGTCTTAAATGATTCACTGTTTCACGATGATGAATCGCAACCTAGTGAATCAGAATTTGTCCGTTTACAGCGACAAAGGGAAGACAGACCTCGCCAGACCTGGCTAGACCATGGTTTTTTTATGAAACAAACAATTTTTATTGGTCGTATCGATTCCTTGAATATTGGTAAGCCCGAACAACAGATACTGCCTACCCAACGTGTCTCCCATACCTTGCGACTGAGGTCCCAGAAGTTTAAGTTCTTCAAAGATGAAGAAGATGTAAATGGGGCTTTCCCTTTTGGACAATTTACGCTGACCAATGATTCTACGCGTTTAAAATCCATTACCAATGAACTAGGTTATAGCTTCTATCTCCGCGGAAAATCCGTTTCATTTATTAAAAATGAAGTAAAGTTGGATCTTCGTTTAAGGCATGACATGTATTGGTACAATGAGATGGGTAACAAAAAAAATTTCCAGAACATGACTGCTAAAGCAGGTATTAGCTATCGTTTTAGTGATCGGGTAAATATCGAGGGTGACCTAAACCAAATAGTAGAAGGTAAAAATTTTGGAGATTTTCTATATGAAGCAAAAGCGAACTTTTTACTCAGTAAATCAGTAGGAAGAATAATTTTAGGTGCTTATACGCAAAATAAATCCCCGGAATACCTTTTTGAACATGTAAACTACCAATATCATCAGTGGGACAATAATTTTGAAAAGATAAAACTAAATAATCTCTCCTTTACCTATGAAAATCCAAAGTTCGGCTTTTACGGAAAAGTGGAATATTACTTGATTAACAATTACTTGTATTACAAAGAGGTGGATAACCCGGATTACAATCCAAGGCTCTTCCGTCAAATCACTCCCGACCAGCTAGCCAGCGATATTAATTTATTAAAATTGACGGTCGGAGAGAATATCCGCTTGGGTCATTTCCATTTCGACAATTTTGCCGTCTATCAGAAGTCTGATTATACCAGTATACTACAAACACCGGAGTTGTATACCTGGCATAGCCTTTATTATAATAATAGTATTGTTAAGGTAATTAACTTAAATGTGGGTTTCGATGTACGCTTCAATACCCCCTTTTCAACCCCTTCTTATGCGATCAATATCAGTCAATTCTATAATGATAACGCGGATATTGAATTTTCTACCTATCCTATTGTTGATGTATGGCTAACTGCTACTTTAAAGCGGACAAACTTTTTCCTCCGATACAATTATGCCAACCAGGGCTTGTTCTCTGAGGGATATTATACGGTACGCCGCTATCCCATGGAGAATGCAAATTTACGATTTGGGCTCAGTTGGAAATTTTATGATTAAGGAAAGATAGGCCATCATCGCGCACCAAAAACAAACCCTTCGCGAGCGATTGCATATAAAAGCAATTTTATCTAAGTTTGCACTCTGAAGAAAATAAACGTAATATCTTATCTATGAGTAAAGCGATAATTAAAACGGAAAAAGGCGATATGACCGTATCATTTTATGATCAAGATGCCCCAGAAACAGTAAAGAATTTTCAAAAATTGGCTAAATCTGGATATTATGATGGGGTTACCTTTCACCGCGTCATCCCGGACTTTGTTATTCAAGGTGGCGATCCAACTGGTACGGGCGCCGGTGGCCCGGGGTATACCATTAAGTGTGAATTAGATGGAGATAACCAATATCATGACCGTGGTGTTTTGTCGATGGCCCATGCTGGTCGCGACACAGGGGGATCACAGTTTTTCATTTGCCATAGTCGCAACAATACGGCCCATTTAGATCGCAACCATACTTGCTTTGGGAAAGTAACCGAAAATGTAGACGTAATTGATGAAATCAGGCAAGGAGATAAAATCACGGGAATTGAAATTATAGAAGAGTAGTTTGTTTATCAAACCGATACGATGAATTTAAAAGGGATTATATCTGTTTCCGGCAAACCGGGCTTGTTTAAACTGGTTGGGCAAAATAAAGCAGGCTTTGTTTTGGAAAGCCTTGATGCACAAAAATTAAAAATTGTGGTTAACATGTCGACCACTAAGATGGCCTCAATTGAAGATATAACTGTCTTCGGCGAAGAAGAAGATCTTCGCTTACCTGATATATTTGAGGCCATTAAGTTAACCGACAATATCCCGGTGGTGAAGGGCAGCGATGAGAAAACCTTGCGTGCTTATTTCCGGACTGTGGCACCGGCACATGATGAGACGAAGGTGTATTTTTCCGATATGAAAAAGATCCTGACCTGGTATGGGATCCTGAAAGAGCTTCCCTTGTTTGAAGAAGAACCACCATTACCTGTGGAACAAAAAGAAACCGCACCAGGAGAGGATGAAAAACCTGTGGAAAAATAGGAGAGAAGCAGGAGCCTTAACCAGACATTATTTAAAAAAATAAACAAGCAGGGCAACGAGGATTATCCCTATTATAAAAGCGATGGCAGTGGTTCTGCTTTCTTTGACCTGTTGACCACCACGGTATTTAAATTTTCTGCGCTTTAGTTTCATATAACCAATTATTAGTAGATACGGTTCTGTTTATGAATTGTTTGGAACATGCCTGTTTTTTCGCATTTATTCATGATGATAGGGTTCCTGCTTTAGAATACTGAATGCCCGGTACAGCTGTTCTACAAAAAACAGCCGGGTCATTTGGTGGGAAAAAGTCATCCTTGATAATGATATTTTCCCTGATGCCCTGTTATAGACTTCTTGATGGAAGCCATAGGGGCCACCGATGGCAAAAACCAGATGCTGGGTACTCGCCAGCATCTTTTTCTCTAAGAATGTAGCAAACTCAATTGACCTAAATTCCTTGCCTCTTTCATCCAAAAGGTAAAGCTGATCGCCAGGATGGAGTTTCTTTAAGAGTAATCCTGCTTCCATTGACCGTTGCTTTTCAATGCTTAAGTGTTTACTGTTTTTGATATCTGGAATCACTGAGAGGGTAAAAGCGATATAATGTTTTAGGCGATTCTGGTATTTTGTAATTCCCTCCACTATATAGGACTCATCCGTCTTTCCGATACAAATCAGGCTTATTTTCATCTGTTTATGTTTCTATTTCTAAGATATCGGATTCATGCAACAAAGAAAAGAAATTAATCAATATAGATTGTTATGCAGCTTTTTTATTTTCGAAGACGGCCAAGAAACGCTAATTTAGGCTTTTATTTCTGATCCATGAATCCACAAACGATTTCCTTCTACAAGCAAAATATAACTACGGCTCAAGATCAAATCCAGCGGCTTTCCAGAACCATCAATCGCTTGGCTTTTCTCCGGCTCTTCGTCCTACTGGCAGGAGGCACACTTCTTTTTCAGGTAGTACAAACAGCACACGTAGGGCTCACCTTGCTATCGTTTATAGCCACACTTCTTTTATTTCTGTTATTGGTGTTTTTTCAAAGCAAAACTAATCACAAAAAGAAGGCGGCCGAGTGTTTTAAACGTATTAATGAGAATGAAATTGCCGTTGACCAAAACATCCTTCAAAATGGTTACGATGATGGAGAGGCTTTCATTGATGATGAGCATATGAATGCATCTGATCTGGACTTGTTTGGCAGGAACTCAATTTTTCAACTGGTAAGCCGCTGTGCTACTTATAATGGGAACAAATGTCTGGCGAAGTGGCTCCAAGATCCCGCAAGTATCGAGGAAGTGAATGCACGCCAGAAGTTTGTTCAAGAACTCACTTCTGATTTTTCATGGTGGCAAGAATTGCAGGCAAAATTATTTCCCCTTAATCGGAATAAGAAGGACTATCAAAAGTTTATAGCCGATTACCTGGCGAAACCCCTGCCATTTCCAAATCGATCAATCTTTAAAGGATACATCGCAGTTGCCCCCTATCTGTTTCTTGCATTATTTATCGGATCTTATTTTAAAGCCGAACTATTAACCATCCCAATTGTCTTGGCTGTTGTTCATGTGATGGTAAGTCTCTTTTTTTCAAATAAGATAAGTTTAATAGCATCAGGTCTAAACAAGGGCGGTGACGCACTAGGTGCCTTTGCACCGGCTATTAAACAAATCGAGGAACGCGATTGGAAGAACCAAAAGGCAATAGAAATGCTTCTCCGTATGCAAAGGCAGAATGGCCTTCCCATATCGGTTTCCATTCAACGGCTCGCCACTTTGCTCAACCGTTTGGATGCTAGATTAAATGCATTTATGGGTTTATTTTTGAATGCATTTCTGTTGTGGGACTTTAAACAGGTCCATGCTTTACAGGATTGGCAATCCTCACAATCCCAAGGAATATTGGAAGCTTTGGAGATGTTAACAAGTGTTGAAGCCATAGGAAGCTTTGCCGTGTTGAAGTTTAATCATCCCGAATGGGCTTTCCCTCTGCTTGTGTCCCATTCGCCTACATTCGAGGCAAAGGGGATTTCACACCCCTTGATTAAAGATGATAAGGTGGTAGCAAATGACTATTCCTTACAGGATCACCGTTTGGCATTGGTTACCGGATCGAATATGGCGGGAAAGAGTACTTTCTTGCGCACTATTGGAGTAAATGCCGTATTGTGCCTTAGCGGTGCACCGGTTTGTGCTGCGCAAATGAAAATGTCAGACTTACGAATAGCCACCTATATGCGTATCCGCGATTCAATAAGTGAGAGTACCTCCACTTTTAAAGCGGAACTAAACAGGTTGCAGAAAATTCTGGCCCTTGTAAAGAACCAAAAAAATACCTTTTTCTTACTGGATGAAATGTTGAGAGGAACCAATTCAATGGATAAGTATTTAGGGTCAAAAGCAATCATTGAAAAACTGATTGAAGAGAATGGGGTGGGAGTAGTAGCCACACATGATCTTAAATTGGCAGAACTTGCAGAAAAATATCCAGCTATCGTTAAAAACTTCCATTTTGACATCCAGGTAAAGGATGAGGAAATGTTATTTGACTATAAGCTGAAGACGGGTCCCTGCACATTATTCAATGCTTCACTGTTATTGAAGAAAATAGGCATTGAAATCCGATAATAAAACCACTTATTCTACCTGATAACGGTAAACAGCCCTTCCAAGGTAACCCTTATTATCGAGCCCCTCTACCACGACGCGATACGTTCCCTTTTTATCAGCTGTGAAATAACCGAAATTGATGTTTCCTTCTTTGTCGGTTAGAAGCAGCGGGTTCCAATAGATGGTTGATCGGGTATCTTCCGATTGTAGAGAAGTTCGTGGTCCGCTATATTTCGGCGAATAGAACTGCCTTTCCATACTATAACCCCGGGGGGTAAAGGTTTTCACGTTGGCGGGAGGGAAAAGATCTTTCACTTCCTGCCGGCTTAATTTTACGGTTTTGACTTCTTTCATATTAATGACGACTACGCCATTGGTATTGCTTCGTTGGTTAATGCCTGTGAAGCCGTCATCCAAAAATACTTCTATAGACTCCACTCCCTGAGGGCGTACACTTTGCAGGTAACTGATATCAACCGGCATTCCATTGACGTATATTTCAACCGGCATTCTGTTTCCCGCATTGTATGATCTCGTTAAGTATAAGTAATTGTCGACGTATGTTAGCCCCAGTGCCGTAGAAAGGCAACTGAGCAAATTATTGCAACCTGCAAGCTGTTCGCCTTTGGTAAAATAATCGGGTTGCATGCTTAATCCTGTCAACGCCGCATGGTCGTTGTGACTGGGACCTTTTGGGGCGCGTCCTTCGATTTCAACTTCTTCGAGGATAAAACCCGTGCTGTTTCGTAATTTGCTGTTTTCTAGATAAGTGTGTAAAACACTATCCATGTTTAGAATTTCATCGGGCGCATGTTTATTCCCCGAGATGGACGGAAAAGGTTCCCCATCTATATTGATCATCATATCTTGAGAATTGGGATTGTTCCGTGCGTTGACTACCACTTCAACGGAGTCTTGGAAGACAAGGTTATTAAAACTAAAGCGACCTTTTTCATCCGTACTTCCGTCCTTATAAAAAGACTTTGAAGGGATTTGAAGCAATAATTTCCCATTCTCTAAGGGCATACCGTTCTTTCGCCTGATGATACCTGAAACTGCCAATCCCTGTTCTGGTAAAAAATTAAGGGGTGGAAATGTGTTGCTGACAATATTTTCATAAAGATATCGGCGATAACCCTGTGTCAACATAAGAAGGTCCATAGCTTCCCGCTTCTTATCGTCCACATGATGAAAATAATAATTTGGATTTTCAATATACCCTTCAATGTCAGAACTCAATAACAGGTAATTGAGAATGGTTGTTTCCTTATCTTCATTAAAAGGAACCTTTTTTTCATCGATAACCGCTACCGAGAAATTCCCTTCTACAGGTTTACCCTGATAGGTAGCCTTAAGGCTCATATCTACTTGTTGCCGTTGCTTATAGGTTGGAAGCTCCGCGTTCAAGGCCATGTCGAGTGTATCTGCCTGCCTGACAAATGCCAGCCTCTCACTCAAGACCTTGCCGGATGAGGAAAGGATGGTTAGTTGGGTGACACCAGAAGGAAAATTGCCTTTAGGGATCGCTGCGGTGTAATGCGGATTTCTCAAAACACTCTGGGCGGCGTAATACACAATTCCACTATTTCTTCCGATAATGTAAAATCCTTCATTAAAATGTTTTTGAAGGTAAGCCTCGTTTGCCTGAATGGTAATTTTTAGATTTGCTGTATCCTTGTTGTCGACGGTAAGGGCTATACCTTCTGACTGCACCTTCGGCAAAGTATAGGTTTCTTTGCTGCCATCTTTAAAGACTACGTTGGCAAAATAAATCTTATCATTTTCAGGAGTCAATGAAAACTTTCCCATTCCCAAATGCGTTGACGAAATTGTTGCCATGACTTTTCCATCCGGATCTACGATTTCCCCAGTAAGATCAATGCCCAGCCCATCCGATTGGATCGCCTTAAATGCTATCTGTGAGTTTAATCCCGCAACAAGTTCCCCACCCTCCGGAAAGAATTGTACATCTTTTTCCAATACTGCTTTTTTTAAGGAGAAGCTGGCGGTAAGCGGTTTGCTCTTCCCTACATCAATAGAAGTCAGCAGGTGCCCAGTATTTATCGGTACATCTTGCGGGCTGCTAAACTCGATGCTTAAGACACCGTCGTTATTGGTCGTGCCTTTCCCTTTATCCACCTCGTCATAGTCGGCGATTACTTGCCAATTTACCTTTTTGCCCATGTACGGTGTGCCGTCTTCATCTTTGAAACGTACCGTTGCCGTCACTTTCATTTTTTTTGCCGATGCGCTGTTGGTAAACGAAATATGGGTATTCAATTCTTTATTGATCGCATTGCCAAGGGGTATATTCTTGCTGAAGAAGTAAGAAGAACTGAAATTCAGCATCCATTTAGTGTAGGCCCGAATGTGGTAATTGCCTTGTTTATAGGAGAGGTGATCAAGTGGAATACTACCATGTGCAATGCTATTCACTACGGGTAGCTTTAAGCTTCCTACGAGAGAATCGCGGCTGCTTAGTATATCGACGTATACGATTTTGCTGAGTGGAGAAGGAATGTTTTGCAGGGATGTAACATAGGCTTTAAACCATAAGGTATCTCCTACGGCATAATAAGGTTTGTCAAAATGCAAATATACCTTCTCAATCGGGGTTTCGGTATTGTGTTTGGTATTGGTTTCTACAATGGTGGTGACTGGGATACTGTCTTGCTGGGCAAAAACTGCCAAGTGCAAACTAATTAAACAAGAAAAAAGGGTCAATAATTTAACGTGGCTCATTCTTAAAAATTATAATAAGAAACTGTATCAAAAAAGGGTAACAAACCTAAAACGCGTCATTCTTCCTCCTCGCAATGACAACGATTTAATACAGCTTCTTCTTCGTTGCAAACTGCCCCTAAATTAGCAAGATCATTTCTAAACACCTTGGTATTTTATGAATTTTTATGAAAGTAAGGATATCCTTACTCGTTTATGAAGAAGGTAGTGTCTAATTGTACATTCTCAAAGTGCTCAACAGGGTTTTTACTCTCAATAACATCGATTAACTTCTCCGCGGCCAGTCTGCCCATTTCGAAAGCAGGTTGTCGGACTACCGAGATGGACGGTTTTAAAAGCTCTGCGAATTCTGAATTATTGAAACCAGCGATTCGGAGACCATTGCCAGTGGCGTGTTCTTTTAAAGTGGCGAGGCAGCCCATACTCAAACGGTCGCTGGCTACGAAGATTCCGTCTGGTTGTTCGGCAAGGCTTAATAACGATAAGACCGCTTGTTCAACTTCCTGTTGATTGCTTCCTCCATGCATGCAATGCCGGATCAGTTCTTCGGTAAAAGGTATTGAATATTTCTTCAAGGCTTGCTCATATCCTTTTTGCCTTTCCCCAGTAATGGATAGTTGGGGAGCGTTTGCAAGGTGGGCAATTCTACGGCATCCACACTTTATCAGGAATTCGGTAGCATTGAATGCGCCTTGGACATTGTTGCTGGTAATTTTATGGGTATCAAATGCATTTATTACACGATCAAAAAAGACGATCGATAAACCTTGTTGGTGTAATTTCTCGATATGCGCGTAATCCTTCGTCTCTGCACTTAAAGAGATCAACAAGCCATCGATCGAGCGATTGGCGAGGTGGTTCATATTGATGACCTCTCGTTCGTACTTGTCATGGGTTTGCGAGATGATGACATGATAACCTTTGTCGTAGGCGATAGACTCGATACCGTCTATGGCTTGGGAAAAAAATTGGTTCGCCACTTCGCAAACAATAACACCAATAGAATAACTGCGTTTGTTTTTTAAACTGAGGGCGATTGGGTTTCTTTTGAAGTTGATCTCCTCCGCATAGGCTAAAACAATGTTTTTGGTTTCCTCGCTAATCTCATAACTGTCACGTAAAGCCCTTGACACGGTAGAGGGTGAAAGGTTGAGGGCAGTAGCGATATCTTTTATGGTTGTCGGCTTAAACATGTGGGGTGCTAACGCTTAAACGTAGATAGAATTACAGTCTGTCCCCCTTGGCCACGAAGAATCGGATAGAAAAAGATGAGGCTTCGTTGAACATTGGTTTTCATGGATGGAAATGCTGCAAAATGGTTTATGGTGTTATCAAAAGTACAAAAATATATTGAATTGTTTTTGGAAGAAAGGTGGCAGTATGCTTATGCTATGAATTTACCGCTTTCTGGAATAAACATTTGTTCCTTTCTTGGTGGGATGTGGCTCAATGGCGATGTAATCTTGCATTCTCTTTAAGGCTGTATGCAATGAATTGCCCTTAAAGTACCAGCCCTTCCCCTCAAAAAAGCGTTTGATTTCCCGGGTTTCTTTTGGTTCATCCAAAAAGCTGCTATGGAGCAATTTATATTTGATGCCGTAAGCAATGGTAGGTTCCTGACTTAAAATAACGTGAATGGATGGTATATTTTTATATTTTTTGATCAAGCGGTCACGTAAGGTTTTTGGCGGATTAAAATTCCGCTTGCTCAAGTCTTCGATTTTAAGGGTGGTAAAAGCCAGAATTCCTTCCAACGACTTAAATCTAAAGGTATCCTTTCCTGCTTCAATACTTACTAGTGTAGCTCTAGAGATGTTTACAAGAAGGGCGAAATCATCTTGCGATAAGCCCAAGGCATCTCTGAGTTCCCTGACATTTGCACCGATGGTGGAAGTTGCCGTGTCGACCATGACGCAAAATGACAGCGCCAGATCGTGACAAATTGTATACTCGTCAGTTTTTCAGGAAGCAACTCTATAGTTGGTGTAGTAGGGATATTCTTTAACTTGTTTTCTATCAAAGATGTTTTAATTGCCAGCTCTATGCTTTATCTGACAAAATGTTATGTAATGCTATTAGGTTTTGCGCCTAGATCGTTGATGAATTGATCAAGGCTTTCATCTTTTTGCAGGTTTAATTTCTGTTTAAGCCGGTAGCGTGCCATTCGGATGCTCTTGGGATCCACATTTAGTTTTAGGGCAATTTCCTTGTTGGTAAGCCCCATTAAAATGTAGGAGCAGTATTTCAAATCGAGGCGGGTCAGTTTGTTTTCTGCCTTTTGCTTAAGGCCGGCAATAAATTCGGGGTGTACCTCGGCAAATTCAGTCTTGATGTCTTCATAACCTTTGTCCGTTTCATAACTTTTGGAAATCAGCCGGTTGATCTGTCGGCGCAGCGGGTCACTACTATTCAAGGTACCAAGCTTTTTCTTTAGATTTTGCAAGATGTTATTTTTTTCTTCGACGTGCAGGGTGCCGGCAAGCAATTCTTTTTCAAGCCGGTCTAGCTTTTCCCGCATCAGCTCACGTTCGATTTGTAGACGGGCGGTCTCCGTAGCTTTAAGGTTGGCTTGAAGCTCCGCTTCGTTCTTTTCATTGCTAAGCAATAACTGCTGTTGCTGCGAGGTTTTTAATTTAAAATGGTACGACCGGAATAGAAAGAACAAGGCCGCCAGGCCGGCAATGATCAAAATCAGGTAATAGTGGTTGAGTTTTTTGGTAAATGCGGTTTCTTGTTTTGCCGCTGTTAATGCGAGCTCCTTTTTTTCGGATTGGTACTGGGCTTCGAGCCGCTGCGTGATAGACAGCTTCTCTTCATTGAACAATTCCTTGTCATACCGCATATACTGCTTATAATAACCCAAGGCTTTGCTTGCCTTTTCGCTTTTTTCAGCCACCCGGGCCAAAGCGTTGGTGATCCTTGCTTTTGATAAAGTTCCACCGGGACTATTGAAAATTTCGTTTAATGCCATTTGCAATAGCGTTTCGGCTCGGTCATAATCACCTTCCTTCAGTGCGTACTCGCTTAAAATCCCGTAGCTGTTTGCAATGATTTCGACGTTATCCACTTTTCTTCCGGTAGCAAGCGCCTGATCAAGGTAAGCTTTAGCACTGTCCTGGTACGAAGCCGGATAAAACTCGAAATAAATATTCGCCATGTTCAGGGCGGCAAGACCTCCGGTACTTGGTAGCGTAATGCGTTTTTGCAGGGAATCCGTCAGCTTCAGTACCAAGCTGTTGTAAAACTTTGAAGAGTCTAGCAATTGGCGTTGGGCAGGATCTTTGCGGAAGCGATAAAGATAACTGACGCCAATACTGAAATAAGCATTGGTCATGGCATCAGGGTCGCCACTTTTTAGGGCGGCATCAAGGCAAAGCCGGGTATAATGTAGTTGCTTTTCGGTATTTTCCCAATAAGCGTGTATGGCGGCGAGGTAATGATAAATATTGCTTTTGTAGAGGTATGCATCCTCGCCTTGCAACAAACGGAGTGCTTCCAACATGTTTTGGTAAGCTTTGTCGGTGTTTTCCACGATGTGTTCCAACCATCCCTTGCGAAATCGCACACGCCCCTGCACGATTTTATCTGTCGTACGGGAGGCATACCATTCGGCACTGTCTATGGCCTGAAAGGCAAGTTTCAAACTATCCTGTTGCACATACAGATAGCTCAACGTCGACTGGACCAAAGCTCCGTACCTGCCGTCTTCTTCCCCGTGGCTGAGTTCTTGTGCTTTCTTGGCCATCTTCAAGGCTTCCGGCAGCTTGTTTTGGACGGCCATTATCTTTGAAAGCCGCCCCATGGCCTCTATACGTTTCCCATTTTCATTACCAGGTTTTTCTATAATCTCTTTTAAGGAATCAGTAATTATAGATTGTGCTTGCCCATTGAACGATGGTAAAAAGGCTACCGACAAAGCCAAAAAACAGATAAACATTGATTTTCCCATGCGGTAAAAATATAATAATTATCCGCTTCACCAGTCAAGTATATAAATTTCGTAGACGCTTTGTAGACGCCTCCCCTTTTATTGGTAGTCGCTGCGTATGCAGTCAAAAATTGTTTTGGGTAAGTCGCCACCCTACATTTGCACTTGAGGTTTTAATCAAAAATCAACAAGCATTAAAAATTTAAACAGTTATGAATGTAAAGACCATTTCAATCGTATCCTACATTACCATCATCGGGTGGGTCATTGCCTATTTTCAGCACAAAAACAGTGAACAAAAGAGCGCACTTGTCTCTTATCACCTAGGACAAGGCTTGGGCGTCTTCATTTTTTCCGTTGTTCTGAACATAGGCCTTAGCATCGTCATAAGGGTAATTCCATCACTGGGCAGCCTTCTAGCGCTAATCGGTTTGCTGCCCTTAGTGTTGATCATATTCGGCGTTATTGCCGCCAGTAACGAGGCTCTGAGTCCTGTGCCGCTGATCGGGAAAATCTTTGAAGGAAAATTTAACTTTTAATTTCAGATAGTTTCATCGCCATTAAAAAGCAACCGCGTAGCGCTCATTAATATCGATAGAAACAAACATTTTACTATTAAAATATAATCTAATGAAAAACCTATTTTTACTACTTTTCGCCGCGCTTATCCCAGTTGCGGTCATTGCCCAGAACCCTCAAAGCTATGTGGAGGTACAAGGTCGGACCACATATCAAAAAGCGGTGGATAAATACCAGGCCGCATTGGAAATCAGCGCAAGCGCTGCCTCGGCATACCCCTATGAGGAGGATGAGCCAGCATTGGATATAGTAGAAGCCCACGTTTTTGAAAAGTTGAAGACACTTGGTTTTAACAAAAATCAATTTGTGAAAAGCGACAAAGACTACCTTGGGCAATCTTCGGCTGCCGTGAATTATTATGTGTTTGAAACTACTTCGAAAGAAGAATATACCAAGTTCATTACGATGAAAAAGATAAGGGGCACCTACATTACGGAAAAAAGAGTGTTTTATAAAGCACAGGAAAACAGGGAAAAATTAATTGCCGAAGCGTTAGAAAATGCCCGGCAGAACGCGACTATAACGGCCAAGGCTATGGGGAAAACATTGGGTGGCATTCTGTCTGTAACAGATTATAACGTTCCGCCATCCGCCGGCGAATCTACGTACTATTCATTGTCAGAAAATACGACATATAGGCTCGGGGTAAGATTTGCGGTAAAATAAGGAGCAAAAGTTAATACGTAAATAACAAATCATGTTTATATTTTTTGAACCAGGGCATCGCGGATTAAAGCCAAGCGTGTAGAAGGCAAAACTGTCTGCCCCTATTGCCAAAATAAGAACACGTTTTATTATCCTGATATCCATAGCGAGTGCCATTTTGTGGAACACCAAGGTTGTGTAAATCGATATAAACGCCAGATCAATGCATTTGCAAAACGATATAAAAAAAGTCACCGCCCGGCCCGGGGCCATATTCATTAACTCAATATTTTAAATAAAGCGATATGTTTTTTAGCATTCAACAAAATCACCTATCCACCTTTAAGACCGACGGATTGGAAAATCCCAAGAACCCTGGGAACGATATGGAATTGGCCTTGTTCCGCACAGAGGGAAGAACGTTTTTCCACACCTCTCATTCCAAACAAGCTTTTGGCGAATATTGGGATGTTGTCCAAGGCAAGAAAATACCCAAAAGGTTTTGGACAGCCGAGATGAAAGCCTACTACACTCAAAAAGCCCAAGAAGCTCCCAAGCCCCCTTTCTTCTTTAAGATCACCCCAATTGGATGGATTTTTCTCTTGGCGAGTGTTGGGTTTCTGGGATACCTTATTTATGATGGAAACAAGGCTCCATTGCCCAAATCTGAAGTGGTTATTGCCATGGAACAGTCGTTAGCGGAGGGCGATATTTACTTTGGGCATTTTGAAGAATACAAAGATTCCGAACAATTGGGCCGTATCAGTTCCGGTCTGGGTTATGGATGGTTTAAGGTCGTAAAAGTGGAAGGTGAAACCTATCACCTGGTTAAAAGCACCGAAATGAGCAAGCACCATCAACCAAAAGAACAATTGGACAGCATCAATTTCGCAACGGAAACTATCCCGGCAAAAATAAAAGAAAAGGGCACCTACTCCATTCGTTTGCTTTCGCTAGACGGAAACAGCGAATTTTATTTCGATGACAAGCAAACAAGATAACAAACAAGTAGAAATAACCACCATATTGAATAGTAACCAAACTACATCAGTGCAATAAACTACACTGGAAAAAGTTTATGCAAACACACAAATGAAAACAATGAGTTTTATGAGAAATACAGTCGGCTTGTTCGTTTTATTGATAGCCGTTTTGCCGGCCTCTGCACAAACCATGTTTAGCTCCTATGGCAATTGTTCCGAAAACATGTATGGCTTTGTAAATATAAATAACAAGACCAGGAATATTCCGCCTGTTTATTGTTTGGTCAACAGGTTTTCCGAAGGACTTGCCGCGGTAAAAAAAGGCGGAAAATGGGGTTATATTGACACAAACAATAATGAGGTTATCGGCTTTGATTTCGATTATGCCCAAAACTTCAAACTCGGGCAGGCCGTTGTGCAAAAAGGAGATTTTTATGGTGTCGTAGACAAAAAGGGAAATTATGTTGTACAGCCAATGTATTACCTTTTAGATCCCTTAGAAATTGCCGGTCAGTTGTATTACCTGTCACGTGACGCTAGTTTTTTCCAAGGTGTAATCGATCATAAAGGCAAAGTAATACTTCCTCACCAGTTCACTTTTATTCTCCCGCTTGACGACTATGAAAACATACCGTTTTATTCGTCATATCAAGAAGTTGATACCAGTGAAACATCGTTTTTCCAGCAGTTCGCTGATAATATGTACAAATTTGACCCTCAAAAAGGACGACATGATATCTACGACACACAATTCAACAAACTGGCTTCAAAAATATCTGCCGACTATACTGACGGATTTGATTATTACCAGCTTCATCGGATAGACCAGTTTCTGGAGGAAAACGGCAATAAAAATGTTGAGGAAAAGATCAAGCAAATCGACAAGCTACTTGCCCTACCCAAACCGCAGGATACCATAATGCCAGGTACGCAGCGCCTGGAGCCCCTGACAACGAATGAAGAAAAACTAGATGAACACCTCGAAAAGCTCAGCTACAAATTGTTCACGAACGCCGAGGGTGAACGCTGGTTAGAAAAGGGAGGCAATATCATTATCCCCGCCCAATATAAGTACCTGGAAATCATGAAGGGAACAGTTGCCCTAGCAGCTAAATACGATGTTTCCTATATGCAGGAAAATTACGGCGGTAATTATAGAAAAGACGAAGAGGGCATCTTTGATATCTTTTGTATAATGGCCAGCAATAATACTACTGCCGAAATGCACCTGTTCGATCTGAACGGGCAAAAGATACTATCGCTTACCAAACAAAAGGGCCTAGCCGAAACAGGATTGGTGCGTATTACTCCTGTAGGGTTTAAATACACTCAAGTTGTAAAAGGTTCATCTGATCAAGTTACGGTCACAAGAGGCCTTATCAATTGGAAAGGAGCAGAACTATTAGCTCCGGTATACCAGAACATTTGTGTAATGAAAACAGGGGAACTACTCGTAGAGCAGGAGAAAGGATTTGAAAATGGAATAGAAAAGCATTTTGGATTGTACAGTAAAACCGGGGTGGAGATTATTCCTATGGGTGAATATTCAAATATTAAAGCCTTTCCCGAGACAGCACACCTGTATTTGGCCACCAGCAGTGATCCGTACCCTACGGTGAAAGAAAACAAAGAATTGGAGCAAGGAAACAAATCTTACACGATCCTTAAAACGATAGACGATTCATATACCGTGGTAAATACGTTTACCGCAAGCTCAGTTTCCCGGTGGGCGGTGGATACCGAAAGCGGGATGCTACAATACCGTCAAGACAAAACGGACAAATTAGGTAATTAGCATGGAAGAAAATGGATACCTCTAGGTTATTTCAATTTCTCATTGAAAAATTCAATGGTACGCGTCCATGCAAGTTCTGCTGCGGCTTTGTCATAACGGGGAGTCGTATCATTATGAAAGCCATGGTTTACATTGGCATATAAATAAGCTTTGTATTCTTTTCCATGCTCTTTTAATGCTTTTTCATAGGCTGGCCAGCCTTCGTTGACCCGTGTATCCAACCCTGCATAATGCAAAAGTAGGGGTGCTTTTATTTTAGGAACATCTTCACTGGTAGGCTGACTTCCATAAAACGGAACGGCTGCCGATAGACCCGGTAATTGTACGGCCATCATATTTGAAATCCACCCGCCAAAGCAAAAGCCTACAACACCGACTTTGCCATTGCAATTTTTGTGATCTTTCAAGTAATCATAAGCAGCTTTAAAATCTTCCAACATCTCATCTCTATTCCGTTTACTTTGAAGTGTCCGACCTTCATCGTCATTACCCGGATAGCCGCCTAATGGAGTTAACGCATCTGGGGCTATTGAAATAAAGCCTGCCAAGGCAGCCCGCCTAGCAACATCTTCAATGTAGGGATTTAACCCCCGATTTTCATGAACAACTACAATACCTCCGAGGAGTTCTTTCGTATCTGAAGGCTTCGACAATAAGGCCTTGATTGTTCCACCACCTTTCAGCGATTGGTAACTGATATATTCTGATTGTAGGCGTGGATCATCTGGTTTAATCTGGATCGCATTCACATAATCAGGCATAAGAAAGCTCATCAATGAGGCAATAGTAAGACCTCCTACCGCATACACGGATAGCTTTTGCATAAACTCACGCCTATTGAGCCTGTTGTGGGCATAATCATCATAAAGGTCAAACACTTCTTGTTTGATGTCTTCTTTTCTGATTTCGTTCATCGGGTTTGTTTCTGTGAAGGTAATAAAAATAAATGATGCTGTTAGCAGCTCTTGAGTGATTCTTTTGAGGTACAGCTATTTGTCGGATAAAACAAGAAAAGTATGAATTGGGTTTGACATGTTAGCGTATTTATTTTATCTTTGCAACTAAGATAATTATTAACAAAGATAAATAGAATCTAGAAATGGCGAGTATCGAGAAAATGAAGCATTTCCAGGCAATAAGCAGACAGTACTCAGATACATCTATTCTTATGCATGAAGCCATTGCCCGAAAAGCGGGGCTTTCGGGGACAGACCACAAATATTTAGGACTGATCATTCAAAATGGAGAAATGACCGCTGGTGAACTCGCTAAGACAACCGGATTGACGACAGGCGCAGTTACAGGTTTAATCGACAGGTTTGAAAAGAAAAAGTTGGTTAAAAGACAAGCGGTAAAAGGTGACAGGAGAAAGGTGACTATTGTTCCCAATATACAAAATGCAATGAGACTTTTAGAGCCACTTTTTTCAGCCCTACAAGAAAAGACGACAAAGCTCATTGCTTCCTTTTCTGAAGGTGAAATTCAAGTAATTGAAAAATACTTCCTTTTAGCGATACAAATAATGGACGAGACGACAGAAGAAATTAACGATAGAAATGGGTAACATGGAGAATATTACAACCAACTATTTGATAAGAGCTGAAATATGGCTCTTTATCACGACACTCGCTTATTTCCTCATGAATGGAGCTCAAATTTTTGAGACCACAGTAATAGTCCCGAAGTGGACAGCTTCGCCACCTACATCATTCCGAATGCTTAACGGAATAAACCTCAAAACGTTTTGGATAGTAACACATTCCATTCATGAGATCACATTCATATTGGCAATCATTTTCTGCTGGAAATTAGACCCTGTTAGAAATTGGCTATTATTATTAGTGGTTATACATTTGGCAGTAAGAACCTGGACCCTTGCGTATTTTGCGCCAAACATAATCGAGTTTCAAAAAATTGCAGACACGACAGTAGGTACTGGTACAGATTTATTTAACCGGGCAAACATTTGGCGAAACTTGAATTATTTGAGAGTGGGAATCTTCATTGCCATATCACTTGGACTGATTCCATTATGCGTTAAAGTGATGAATCTGAAAGCTCACTATATAAACGGATGAAGTGCTATTCATAATATGAAATAATCCTTTTGGCTAGGCGGGCATCGTATTCAGTATCCTTTTTGCTGGTTTCCAATACCTCCTTTATTTTGGGCAAAAGAGGGGTAGCTTGTGTTCCCATCAGATCAACTACATTTAATGCCTGTACCCTCGCCATTAAGTTTTCGCTATCCAATGCTTTTGCAAGGATGGCTATTGCATCCTGCCGATTACCGATTGTGTATAAAGCTTCTGCGACGGCAATCCTAACACTGATATCCGGATCATTTTTAAGTGCCAACAGGTATTCTTGGGCAGGACGGGATTCTTCCTTAAGAATGACGAGTCCGATGACAGCCCAATACCTTACTACTGGATCCTTGTCCTTCAAATGGGCGATGAATTGACTCCTATTATCCTTATTTCCCCACGAGGCCAATTCGGCTATTTTCAAGATTCTTCCTAATGGATAGTCGCCTGATCTGGCATACGTATATGCTGGAGCCTTTTGGGTGATTTCTATTAACCTGGCCTCAGGTATAAAGCCCACGTCTGTTATTTCCAAGATATGATCCCTATTTGCCTTTCTAAACCTTTTGATTTCATTTTCATAAGCGGGGTCGTCTGCTAAATTGTGGACATTGTGCGGGTCTGCTATAACATCATATAATTCCTCTACGGGTTTCGTTTCCCAGAATTTTTTCTGCACATCGTTCAATGTTCCAGCCCGATAAGCGGCCTCCCAGGATTTCATAGATGGAGCCCTCCATAAATATTGCAAATATTGACCATATGTTTTATGGGGTAAATAATTGCGGATATAGCGGTATTGTTTATCCCTTACTGTTCTACTAAAGTCTATTCGCTCATCCATCCTTCCGCGAAAGCCGTAAGCGTACTCATTGGGGGTACCCTTTTGCGGTCCCAGGAAAGCGTTACCTTGATAATAAGCTGGGATTTCGATCCCCGTTAAACTAAATAGGGTAGGCGCAAAATCAAGGAAAGTAACTAACTGGTCATTTTTTGAGCCTGGTTTTCCAGGGGAAAGATGAGCATATTTAGGAGGAAAGCGAATAATCAAAGGAACCCTCAGCCCTGAATCATACACAAAGCGTTTGCTCCTCCCCAATACTCCGCCATTATCACTGTAATAAAAAACGATGGTGTTACGGTCTAGCCCCGCATCTTTTAATTCCTGCAATAGTTCACCGACCCGTTGATCCATTTCTTCTATTTTGTCATAGTATTGCGCCCAGTCATGTTTGAAAGCTTCTGTTTTTGGGTGATAGGGAGGAATGGGAACTTGGTCCGGGTCATGCCTCAATTTTTCCACGGGGATTGAATCATGGATCGAACTTTCATGTGAAATATTAATATTAAAAACAGCAAAAAAAGGCTGACCCGCTTTCCGGTTCTTATAACTTGCAGAAGGGCTTGACTCATCCCAAACATCTTTCTGGTCAATCGTATTATAGTCCTTTTTTGAATTATTAGAGGTGTAATACCCGTTCGCTTTCAAGTAATAAGGATAAAAATGCACATTATCTGGTATAGGATAAACACTACGCATATGTTCTGTACCTATTGCCGGCGGGTACATCCCTGTAATCAAGGTGGAGCGCGAAGGAGCGCAGACGGGTGCTGGAGAAAAAGCATTTGTAAAGCGTACTCCTTCTGCAGCAAGATGATCTAAAACCGGAGTGGTTGCGAAGTCATCACCATAACTACCCAAAAATGGGCTGTTGTCTTCACTTACAATCCATAGAATATTTGGTTTGTCTACCGACTGTGCCATCAGCGAATTGACTGCCCAAAAGGTAATCCCTAACAAAAAGGTTCTAATATGCATTTTAAGTTGATTTTAAGTGATGTCATCTTACGATTTCCGTTCTCTTTTCTAAAGGTATAAATTTATCGAAAAAACAGTATTTTTCTTAGGGGATCCATTAAATAAACATGCATAGCCCTCAGGTCGGTTCGAAACCTATTTGGGACTCCTTCGTGACATACTCGTAACAGCTAGGGGACAGCTCTACCATGCTAGCGTGATGAGTTCATGTTCCATCCGTGGTGAGTCCGCCTTTCCCTGATAAAAACATGGACTCACCACGGACTCAAGGCGGACTCACCACGGACTCACCCTAACGCAGTCCCGAACCAGTCTGCAAGAAGTCTGCACGGGATGTGGGAGGATTATAAATTCCTTCGGTATCGTTTCCGGCAACGATTGCATACATTTTCTTGGCGTGTTTGACATCTTTGTAGTTTTGATTTAGTAATATTGTATATCAACCCAGAAATTAAGGTATGTTATTCATTTAGAGCGTACTACTCGTTCAATTAATACTATTGATATGGAGAAAGGTTTATCTAGACGTCATTTTATCCAAAATAGTCTGCTTGCCGGCGTCGGGCTGTCCATGGCCAATCCACTATCGGTTTTGTCGATGTCAAAGAAGCAGCAAATGCAATTGGGTCTGGTTACCTATCAATGGGGAAAAGACTGGGATTTGCCGACACTGATTGCTAACTGCGAAAAGACCGGTCTATATGGGGTGGAACTCCGAACCCAACACGCCCACGGTGTGGAAACGGGCTTGAGCGCTGCCCAGCGTGAAGAAGTGAAACGACGTTTTGCCGATAGTCCGGTTACCTGTGTGGGATACGGCTCCAATTTTGAATACCATAGTCCCGATCCCGCGAAGCTCCGCGAAAATATTGATCAAACGAAAGAGTACATTAAACTTTGCAAAGATATCGGTGCCAGCGGCATTAAAGTGAAACCCAATACCTTGCCGGCAGAAGTTTCCAGAGAAAAGACCATTGCCCAGATTGCGGCCTCGCTCAATGAAGTAGGCAAGTTTGCACAAGATTATGGACAGGTGGTGCGTGTGGAAGTTCATGGTCCGATTACTTCTGAAATTCCCAACATGAAAGCCATCTTTGATCAAGTGACCGAAAAGAATGTAAAAATATGTTGGAATAGTAATGCCCTCGATTTGGCCCCTCCGGGTATTGAAGGCAATTTCGATATGCTAAAAGAATGGATTGGAGACACGGTGCATGTTCGTCCGTTTAATATTGATGACTATCCTTATCAGGAGTTGTTCAATTTATTGAGGGGCATCAATTATAAAGGATGGATACTGTTAGAGGCAAGCAATGAAGTTCCAGACCGCGTTGCGGGTATGAAGGAACAGCTAGTCCTTTTCAATGACTTGAAAAGCAAAGTAGTAGGGAAACGATTGCGTTGATCTTTGAATACCCATTAATATAACCTTTTGCGCAATAATTGATTTAATCATTACTAATATACTCAAAATGACAGAAAGAAGAGACTTCATTAAACAAAGCTTAATTGGAAGCGCTGCCTTGGCAGTTGGCGGCATGGGTCTGGGTTTCAGCGCTAAATCTTATGCCTCAATTATGGGCGCTAACGAACGAATGAATGTGGCGGTTATTGGCATTAGTGGTCGGGGTAAATCGCACCTTAGCGCTTACAGTAATATGAAAGACAGTCATAATGTGTCGATAAAGACTCTATGTGATGTAGATGAAAAATTTTGGGATGCAGGCGTCAAAACAGTATTGGATAAAACGGGTATCAAACCTGAAATAGTATGGGATATGCGGAAAGTTTTCGATGATAAAGACATTGATGCGGTATCAATGGCTACACCGAATCACTGGCATGCCTTGGGAACCATTTGGGCTTGCCAAGCAGGCAAGCACGTATATGTGGAAAAACCTGCCAACCACGACATGTGGGAAGGTCGCAAGATGATCGAGGCGGCACGAAAATACGACAGGCGTGTTCAGGTTGGCTTTCAAAACCGTTCCATTGCCAATGTGCGTGAGGCGATTAAGTTTCTCCACGATGGTGGTATTGGAGATGTGTACATGGCACGGGGTACCTGTATTAAGCCCCGTGATTCATTTGGCATTGCTAAAGACAGCGAACCACCTGCAAGCTTGCATTATGACCGTTGGCTGGGGCCGGCACCTTATCGTGCTTACAATGAGAAACGGAGCCATTATAACTGGCATTGGTTCTGGGATACCGGAAACGGAGATACCGGTAATCAGGGACCGCACCAATTTGATATTGCAAGATGGGGATTGAACAAGAACGAACATCCGATTTCTATTTATTCTACGGGCGGCATTTATGGCATCGATCCCAAAGAATGTGCCCAGGAAACACCGAACACGCAAACATCCTTATTTAAGTATGAAGATGGTAAGATGCTTGAGTTTGAAACCCGCGGACGATATTCAAACGGTGAATCAAGCCTGGATATCCGTGTAGGGAATATCTTCTTTGGTACTGAAGGTTATTTGGAATTAAATGCCAGTACATGGAAAGCCTTCCGCCAACGCGAAACAAAACCCTTTGCAGGTTCAAGTGAAGCACCGAAAGTGAATGATCCAACGTTTAGGACCGCTTCCGGGGGTGGGGAACATTTTGAGAATTTTGTGGATGCGATACGTGCGGGAAAGGACTCGCCGCTTCATTGCGACATCCGTGAAGGCTACTATTCTACAGCACTCGCTCTGCTTGCCAATATCTCCTATCGTTTAAAAAGGCAGCTGAATTTTATGGGCGGCGATCTGAACAACGAAAAATTTATCAACGATACGCAGGCAGATGCTATGTTGACGCGTGTTTATCGTCCGCCTTATGTGGTCCCAAATGAAGTGTAAAGATTGACTTAACTAACCCGTTGTGCATTATGAATAAAAACCGTGGTTTACGTCATGTTGAGCATAGCCGAAACATCTCTTTCTGTAACAAAAGATCCTTCGACAGGCTCAGGATGACGTTGAAGATGTTATAATGCACAACGAGTTTAACTAATCAATACTAGAAAAAAATAAGACAGCCCTGACGGCTTAGACTTTTGATACAAATTCCTCATTATCACTAAAAATGATATTCAAATGAAATTACAATCCATTTCAGCGGTGCTATTGGCAGCGTCAACTATGTTTGGTTGCGGACAAGGAACCCAAACAGAAGATGGCAGCAATTTGAAGGTTACCTTTGTCAAGGAAGACGCTGACAAAAAGGTCGATGTAATGGTCGATGGTAAGCTCTTCACGTCATACCAATGGCCCGACTCCGTTTACAAACCCATTCTTTATCCTATCCTCACCGCCGAAGGAACGGCGGTAACCCGGGGCTTCCCTTTAGAAGCAAGGGCAGGTGAGCGTCATGACCATCGTCATCAAGTGGGTAACTGGTTCAATTATGGAAATGTAAACGGAAATGATTTTTGGGGTAACGGTCATTCCGGGAAAAGAAGTGCCAATGGAGGAGAGATCAAACACCTTAGCATTGGAGAGCTGACTGAAGGCGTGGGCGAAGGGTCTATGGTGACCACAGCCAGCTGGGTTGACAGTACCGGCAAGGAATTGCTTTCTGAAAGCACAACATTTCATTTTATTGCCAAAGATTCAATCCGTATCATTGACCGGGTGGCTACCTTAACCGCCACAGGCGAGGATGTCGTTTTTAAAGATACGAAGGAAGGAAGTTTTGGTATCAGGGTAGCACGGCAATTGGAGTTGCCTTCTAAGGAAGACGTCACTCTCACCGATGCTCAAGGCCATCCTACTACAGTAAAATCGATGTCGAATGAAGGAGTAACGGGAAATTACAGAAGCAGTGAAGGCATTACCGGGGAAGCCGTTTGGGGTACGCGCGCCAAGTGGATGGATTTATATGGCAGCATCGGCGATGAGGATATTTCTCTCGTAATTTGTGATCATCCCAAGAACCTGAACTATCCCACGTACTGGCATGCCCGGGGATATGGCTTGTTTTCCGCTAACCCGTTCGGGGTAAAAGACTTTACGAAAGGGGCAGAAGAATTGAATTTTACAATTCCTTCCGGTCAATCTTTCACCCAGCGTTACCGCATCATCATCAGTGACGGCGCTCACTTAACAGATGATCAAATCAATGCCCTCTCAGACGATTTTGCTGGAAAGTATTGATCGAAATTAATGATATATAAAAGCGTTATCACGAGGAACGAGACGACGGAGTTTTATATAAAGCCTTATTACGTAGGGCTTATCGAGTAGGTACAGGTATCCTTTAAGTGATTAATAGTCTGTAGTGCTAATATATTATATTATTTAATTGATGTGGTATGGTTCTATATGATGAGCAAAGCGATCAGCACTTATTGTCACTCATTCGGGAAGATGATGAGAAGGCTTTTGCTGTGTTATATAGGCGATATAAAGGAGTCTTGTACCTACATGCATGCCGTTTGCTTGAAGATGAAGATGAAGCAAAGGATGCTTTGCAAGAGCTTTTTACAAAGCTGTGGATGAAGAGGCAAGACTTAGCGTTGGGAACATCCCTCTCCTCTTATCTATATGCGGCCATTAGAAACCAGATACTGGATACTTTTGCTCATAAGAAAGTACAGGAAAAGTATATTGATTCGCTGCAGAAATTTCTGGAAGAGGGGGAGTGTATGACCGATGATTACATTCGGGAAAAGGAGCTTTCTAAGCTGATTGAAGAAGAAGTAGCCTTATTGCCGAAAAAAATGAGAACGGTTTTTGAGCTTAGCCGGAAAGTCCACATGACCTATAAGGAAATTGCTTTTGAACTGGACATATCAGACAAAACCGTAAAAAAGCAAATGAACAATGCATTGCGGATCTTGAAGCATAAGATTTACCTGGTGCTGGCTTTTCTTTTTTTCTTTTGAAGTACATTCATCTCATAATCCAAGCTTAGTTTCGTTGAGTCCTCAGATTTTGAGTGAATTTTCGATCGCTTGCGCGCCGGAAGTGATTGGGTTTGACTCGCAATCAATTGCTTTTAAGTCGCAAGCGGTTGGTTCCGACTCGCAATCGATCGCTTTTAAGTCACAAGCGGTTGGTTCCGGCTCGCAAACGATCGCTTTTAAGTCGCAAGCGGTTGCTTCCAGCTTGCAATCGATCGCTTTTAAGTCACAAGCGGTTGGTTCCGGCTCGCAAACGATCGCTTTTAAGTCACAAGCGGTTGCTTCCAGCTTGCAATCGATCGCTTTTAAGTCGCAAGCGGTTACTTCCGGCTCGCAAACGATCGCTTTTAAGTCGCAAGCGGTTACTTCCGGCTCGCAAACGATCGCTTTTAAGTCACAAGCGGTTACTTCCGGCTCGCAATCGATCGCCTTTAAGTCACAATCGATTGGTTCCGGGTCACAAGCAATCGCTTTTTCGAGATATAAAATAGATTGTGTAAACTGTTTAGGTTAGCCGTTCATAATCTAGGGAGCTTTTTAAACGCACACACAGCAACAGTGTAGGTTATTGGATCGTCGGCCCGGACCAACAGTTAGAATGGGGGACTTCCCATTAAAGAAAGCCGTGCGCTCTTAGCCATAATTCATTCCGGATCAATATTATTTTTTTTCTACTACCAAACAGGCTTTATCCCGTCTTATCAGTATACGACGAATTGAAACAGTAATGAAAGACCATCAAGCACGGGAACTGTTAAAAAAACACAAAGACGGAACGCTGACTGCTCAGGAACGAGCGCAACTAGAGAGTTGGTACCTGGCGTTCGCGAAATCCAAAGACCCTGTTTCTTTCTCTGAAGATGAATTGGAAACCAAACTTGTTGAAGTATGGAATGCGCTTCCACTTGGCGATGAGGATGATTATAGGAAATCGACGGGAAGACGTCATTTACGGAATTGGATTGCCGGAGTGGCTTCTGTTTTGATCTTATGTACGTTAGGAACGTATTATTACCTCAATAAGATCAATATCCGGCAACTTCCCGAGGCTATCGTAAAACAAGATATTTTGCCAGGAGGTAACCGGGCTGTCCTTACTTTAGATGACGGCGAAAAAATCTTTCTGAATGATGCCAAGATCGGCACCCTTGCCAAAGAAGGCCATACGGCTATATCGAAAACAGAGGAAGGGCAAATAACCTATCATACAGAGCAGTTACCTGAGACTGTACCACCTATGAAAGCAAAATCACCGTCCTACAATACACTTTCTACACCAAAAGCCGGGCAATATGAAGTGCAGTTACCTGATGGCACCCATGTATGGTTGAATGCGCTTTCTTCCATCCGTTTCCCCAGTACTTTCCCACCGCAAGAGCGCATTGTAGAGATTACAGGGGAAGTTTATTTTGAAGTTGCAAAAGTAACCAATGGAACGAAAAATATCCCTTTTAGGGTGATAGCGAGTGACCAGGTCATTGAAGTGCTTGGCACGCGCTTCAATGTCAATACTTATAAAGATGAAGAAATGACTAAAACAACCTTGCTGGAGGGTAGCATTAAAATAAATATGGGTAAGGATGGAAAAAGGGAGATACTATTGAAACCAGGACAGCAGATCCGGATCGCGCATGATAGCCAAAAAGGGAAAGATAATCCGCTTTATCCCTATACCATAGAAGGTATTGATACCCAGTCTATCGTTTCATGGAAAGATGGATATTTTTCATTCGATAACATGGGTTTACCGGATTTGATGCGTCAGATTTCCCGTTGGTATGATGTAGAAGTTGTCTATGAAACGCCGGTTAAGGAATATGAATTTACGGGGGAGATTGAGCGAAGTGCCAACTTATCTAAAGTATTAAAGATACTTGAACTTGGCGGTGTTCATTTTAAAATTGAAGGAAAGAAGTTAATCGTAATGTAATACCTAAAACTTAAGGCTGCCTATGGATGGATAAAAATAATAAAGCGGCTTCAAAAGAAAGCCGTCCCGAATGCGACTCGGAACGGCGAATATTTTGGATTGTCGCGTCTCTGTCACAAAGTGTGATGAAAGACGACTGTATCTGTGATATAAACAAAGATTTAACCCAAAACAAACGAAAGTATGAAAATATTTTTACCCAAGAAAGCGCGACTTATAAAAAGGCGTGCCTTTCCTAAACTGGTTTTAATAATGAACCTAACGGTTTTTTTTCTTGTCATAGCTTGTCTGCAAGTGTCGGCGGTTAGTTTTGCTCAAAAAATCACCTTGTCTGTAAAAAATGTACCCTTGTCGGCTACGTTCAAAGTGATAGAGCAACAAAGTAAATACAAGTTCTTTTACGATAACAAACTGGTTAAGAGAATCAAAAATGTCTCGGTCGACCTTCATAATGCTTCCGTGACTGAAGTCTTGGACGAACTGACAAAAAACCGCTTACTAACTTATAGTATTATAGATAACACCATTGTTATCCAAAGGAAAAAAGTGGAAAGAATGGAGCATGTTCCCGATGCTATAAAAGTAGGCAAACCGAAATCCTTCGCGCACCCGGATATTGAGAAAGAGCATATGTTAAAGCAAGTGCTTTTTGAAGCCGCGCCGATCATTGAAGGAAAGGTAGTTGATGAGGCCGGGGAGGCGCTGCCCGGTGTTAGTATTTTAGTAAAGGGAACACAGAGGAGTACATCGACTAATATCGATGGAAACTTTTCCATCGATGCATTATCGGCAAATGCGATCTTAGTTTTTTCGTTTGTCGGTTATGAGACCCAAGAAATCGATATATCCGGCAAAACATTCTTGAGTGTTATCATGACCGAGAGCATCTCACGTTTGGATGAAGTTGTGGTCGTAGGATATGGGGAACAAAAGAAGGCAACGCTTACGGGATCGATATCCAGCATAACCGGTGAAGATATCGTCAAAGCCCCGACGCCGAATATTTCCAATTCATTGGCAGGCCTTATGCCTGGATTGGTAACGATGAATCGTTCAGGAAAACCGGGAGACGATAATTCAAGCTTCTTGGTTCGAGGAAATTCTACTACGGGTAGCAATTCCCCTTTGGTGTTGGTAGATGGGGTAGCTGAACCGGGGTGGCAAAGAATTAATCCGAATGACATTGAATCCGTTTCTATTTTGAAAGATGCCGCTGCGGCGATTTATGGTGTACAAGCTGCAAATGGAGTCATTTTAATAACGACAAAAAGAGGAGTTACCGGTAAACCTATTTTGAGTTTTACTTATAATCAGGCGCTTGTGCAACCCACAAGAATTCCTGAAATGGCTAGCTCTGCTACCTTAGCAGAATATGGCAATGATTACTTGGAAAGAACGGGGTTTGAAGCGCGGTGGACGGAAGAGCAAATCCAAAAGTTTAAGGATGGAAGCGATCCTCTCCGCTATCCCAACACTGACTGGGCAGGTGGAATGTTGAAAAAGTTTGCCCTTCAGGAATCATCTAATTTGAATATTAGGGGTGGCGCAGAAAAAGTAAGGTATTCACTTTCTACTTCTTATCAACATCGTGATGATATTATAAAGAATGGTCTCCATGATTTCAAAAATTTCTCGATAAGAAGTAATATTGATGCGGATATCAACGACTATATCACCGTAAGCCTTGATTTAAATGCAGGGATTGACGATGTTATGGAACCTTCTCAAACCAGCTGGTTCTACATTTATGCTGCAAATCCCCAGTACCCTATTTATTGGCCGGGAGGATACCCTTCTAATATTCCTAGTGATTATGGAGAGAATCCTGCAATTACGCATACCGGAGGTGCAGGGTATGATGATTCGAAAGTAAAAAGATTCAACGGTAAATTCTCGTACAACATTCGATTGCCATGGGTCGAGGGTTTGGGAGTAGACGGTTATTTTGCTACAAACGATAACTATCTGCACAGAAAAAGATGGAGGACCCCGTGGGAGCATTATGGTTATGATTTTGATACCGGTGAGATTATTACCTATAATGGTGGTTATTCTTCTAAACCGGAGCTTCAGGAGTGGTTTACCGGAAATAACTCCTATTTGATCAATTCAAGGGTTAAATTTCAAAGGCAATTTGACCGCCATTATTTAAATACATTTATAGCTGTTGAGCAATCAAGGGGACGATCCAATACTTTATCTGCTTACAGGAAGGATTTTCTTTCCAGCGCCATCGATGAATTGTTTGCCGGTTCGGCTGCAAATCTAACCAATGACGGTTTTAGCTCGGAGAATGCCCGCAGAAATGTCTTTGGCCGGGTAAGCTATAATTATATGGAGAAATACCTGCTGGATTTTAACTTTAGGTATGATGGATCCTACCGGTTTCCGAAGGACGGTAGGTGGGGGTTTTTCCCCGGACTCTCTGTAGCATGGAGAGTTTCTGAAGAAAAACTTATAAAAGATAATTTAACTTTTATCAACGATTTAAAGCTAAGGGCTTCTCATGGTGAAATTGGTAATGACGCCATCAGCGCTTTTCAGTACCTCCAACAATATAACCTTAGGTCTATCGGCTATCATTTTGGTGCACCAACCCTCTCTGCGCCCCAAGCTGCCGTGTATTCAGGAGTAAGTCCGAACCCAAATATAACTTGGGAAGTTGCTGCAATTAGCAATTTGGGGCTAGACGGAATACTCTTCAATCAATTATTGGGTTTTTCGGTCGATGTATTCAAGCAAAGAAGGTCCAATATTTTAACTACTAGAGGTTTGGAACTCCCGTATTATACAGGTTTGCAATTGCCTAATGAAAATATAGGGATTGTTGAGAATAAAGGTATAGAGCTTGAACTGTCTCATTTCAATAAAGCTAACGATTTTACCTATAGACTAGAAGGGAATATATCTTTTTCCCGAAGTAATGTAGTGGATGTTTCTGAAGCACAGGACGTACCTGACTATCAGAAAGCAGAGGGGCATATTTTGGGAGCAGGACTTTACTACGATGCGATCGGAATTTTCCGTACCAAGGAGGAATTGGAATCTAAACCGGTATACCCTGGTTCTACCGTGGGCGATTTGATTTATAGAGATGTTAATGACGACGGACTAATCAATAATGCCGATAAGGTGAGAATGGATAAATCTGTTATCCCTGAAATTACGTATGGATTCAACTTGACATTGAATTATAAGAATTTTGGGTTATTTGCCAATTTTGCGGGTCAGGGCAGGGCATGGTGGTATATCCATCAACACGCAAGGGTTGATCAAAATGGATTGAAGGAATTACTGGAAAATCGATACACTCCTGGCAGTATGGATTCAAAATATCCGTGGATTCCGCAGTTTGCTGCCGTTGGTACAGATATCAGTGGCATGCCATCGACCATGTGGTTGCAAAATGCTGCATTTCTTCGGTTAAAAACCCTCAATATCTCGTATGATCTCCCTCAGGGTTTTTTAAATCAATTTAAGATTCAGGAGATGAGGGTTTTTTGTAGCGGAAGTAATTTATTGACCTTTTCAGAGATCAAATGGTTCGATCCTGAAGGATCGAACGAAAGAGGTCTCTTTTATCCGCAAAGCAAAGTTTACAACTTAGGTGTACAGGTCAAATTTTAAATACTCGTATTATGAAATCGATAGTAAGACTTTTATCAAACTATACAGGAATGGGATTAAAGGTTTCATTGATTATGACCTTGATGCTCACTATTTCCTGCAATGATGACTTCTTGGAAATAACTCCAAGCAACAGTTATACAGAGGCAGTTGTTTTTGATGATCCAAACTTAGCCACATCGCATGTGAACTATGCGTATAGGATGATTCCTTGGGGATTTATACGTCCCCTGCAACTTGCCCGGATGAGTGACGAAATTTCCGGCAGGGGTGGCGGTTCGTCGTATTGGAGGATCCTCGAGGGACATGCCACGCCCACGTTTACCACGCTCTTAAATATTTGGACTCCCGATGGTAGCTATAATTTCTCACAATGGCGACCGATAAAACAGGCAAATGAATTTTTAGCGCACACGGCAGAGTCAGCGTTGGATAAAGATATCTTGGATCGACTCACCGGGGAAATAAAAACCATTCGGGCATATGCTTATTTCAGGCTAGCCAGCTTCTACGGCGGCGTACCTTTGATCACCAAACCTTTCTCATTAAATGACGATTGGAAAGTTCCCAGAAATAGCTACGATGAGGTGATGAACTTTGTATTCACCGAATTAGATGAAGCAATCCCATTGCTTCCACCGGAATATGATCAGGCAAATCGCGGCAGGTTAACAAAAGGGGCCGCTATGGCAATAAAGGCACGGGCATTGTTATTTTATGCCAGTCCTTTGAATAACCCGGCAAACGATAAATCACGGTGGCAAAAGGCCTCAGATGCGGCAAAGGCGGTCATTGATTTAGGGCAATACAGCTTATATCCAGATTATAAAGAACTGTTTATGGAAGCCGGGGCATGGAATGATGAAGTGATTTGGGCCCGGCCGACAAACAGTGAGATTGATCGCGAGGCCAGAATAGAACAGTTGTTTTATCCAAATGGATGGGAAGGCTTTGGACAAGTCCATCCCATACAAAACCTGGTGGACGACTATGAAATGAAAAATGGCTTGAAGATTGATCAAGAGGGGTCAGGTTACGACCCTCAGAATCCGTATGTGGATCGTGATCCGCGCTTTTATTATACTATTTTGTACAATGGAGCCCCCTTTAAAGAAAGAACAATAGAAACGTTTTTGCCCGATGGGAAAGATTCGCCGGGAGGGCTTGTTTCATCATGGAACGCCACGGAAACAGGCTATTATCCCAGAAAATTCATTACGGAAGAAGTTTCCGGAATAGGCTGGGAAACAAGTAATCCACCCTGGATTTGGTTTAGGTATGGTGAAGTTTTACTGAATTACGCCGAAGCCCAATTTCAATTGGGGAACGAGGATGTATGCAGGGAATACATCAATAAAATTAGAAGTAGACCGAGTGTGGACATGCCCCCTGTTACCGAAAGTGGTCCGGCATTATGGGAAAGGCTCGTTAACGAACGTAGGATTGAACTTGTTTTTGAAGAACATCGCTTTTTTGATGTTCGTCGGTGGAAGATTGCTGAAGATATTTTCAGCGAAGATAGGATGAGAATGTATATTTGGAAAGACCCCGATTCAGGGAAGCTAAGTTATGATGTCCGCTTACTTCATGAGGCCAATTTCCCTCCTCATATGTATTGGGCCCCTATTCCTCAATCTGAAATTGACAAGAATGGCTTGTTAGAACAAAACCCAGGCTACAATTAAAGGTAGGTATAGTGGAATACAGGTGTTCTTTTGGAGTCGAAGAAAGAACACCTGTACTAATGAGGATTAAATGTGTTAGGATTTGTAATAATCGAATAAAGGAGTATGAAACTAAAAATACTATTGTCGATAATAGCCCTGTTTTTTATTGACTTAACAAGTTACGGGCAAGGGAATAACTTATGTGTTGGTCATCATTGGACGGAAGACGAGGCGAACCTAAAAATGAAAGAATTTGCAGCCAGCTGGAATGATCTCGAATCGTGGAAAAGACGTGCTGAAGAGATAAAAGAAGGAATTATTGAGGGGATGAAGTTAAATCAAATGCCGGATGTAAAAGGTAATTTCAATGCTAAAATTACAAACACTCGTGTATTTGATGGATACATCGTTGAAAACATCCAAATTGAGAGTTTCCCCGGCTTTTATATTACAGGCAATATATATAGACCTGTTGATAACAAAAAGAAGCATGCAGGAATATTACTTGCGCATGGGCATGGAGAAGACGGTCGATTAAAGGAGACAAAACAATACCAAGGTGCAGTTCTCGCACGTATGGGAGCAGTTGCCTTTGCTTACGATATGATTGGCAAAGGGGATGCCCATCAGGTAGATGCGCATGAAATGCCTATTGCCCTGCTGCTACAGACATGGAATAGTCAGCGGGTTCTTGAGTATCTTTTATCCCGTCCAGACGTGGATGCCGAAAGAATTGGAATGACCGGTGGCTCTGGAGGAGCAACCCAGACCTTTATCTTGGCTGCAATCGATGACAGGATAAAGGTGTCTGTGCCCTGTGTGCAGGTATCCGCCCATTTTTTTGGAGGTTGTGTCTGTGAGAGCGGAATGCCCATCCACAAAAGTAAACACCATCAAACAAATAATGTTGAAATTGCAGCCTTATGTGCACCAAGGCCCATGTTGATTATATCCAATGGGAATGACTATACCAGAAACACTCCCCGGGTAGAGTATCCATATATTCAAAAGGTGTATGCGCTATATGATGCTGAACACAAGGTTGAAAATGCACATTTTCCAGCAGAAAAGCATGATTATGGCTATTCAAAACGGGCAGTAATGTATAATTTTCTTGCTCATCACCTAAAGCTAAGTTCGAGTAAAGTATCATGGTCGCCGACAGTAAATGAAGACTTTGTCACTATCTTGCCCGGAGATCAATTAAGGGTATATACTGCGGATAACCCTATGCCAACTGATGCACTGAAAGGAGATGAAGCAATAATGAACTTTCTGGATTTGTAAATTTTTTTTAATGAAAAATAATCGTCGTGATTTTTTAAAAATTACCAGCATTGCCGGTTTGGGTGTTGTTGGTGCGGGCGTATTGCCAGTGTCTGCAGGAATACCAATTCAAGGGGCGCCATTGCCTAATGATCCAGCTGCTGCCAAGGCATTGGCACCAATGAATCGTTTCCCGCGTATGGTACACGATCATTTTGTAAAGCAGTTGCGTGCCATTGAACGGAAAGGCAACGAGGTGCGTTCGGGCATGAAAACGAAAGCTGATGCTGAAGCGTATGTTCGTGATATTCGTTCTAAGATACAGCAATGTCTAGGCCCATGGCCTGAGAAAACACCGTTGAATGCGAAGACGACAGGAAAAATAGAGCGCGACGACTATACCATTGAAAACGTGATCTTTGAGAGCCGACCCGGGCTTTTGGTAACAGCAAACCTTTATATCCCGAAAAAAAGGAAATTCCCTTTACCTGCGGTACTGGGTACATGTGGTCATAGTAATAATGGGAAAGCAGAACCTGCTTACCAATCCTTTTGTCAGGGTTTGGCAAAAAAAGGATATGTGGTATTGATTTTTGATCCACTGGGCCAGGGGGAGCGACTTCAGTACATTAATGCAGACCTTAAGTCAATCCGGCGTGTGGGTACCGAGGAACACCTCTACATGGGTAATCAACTGATTTTGGGCGAGAGCTCCCTCAGTTCATGGTTTGTATGGGATGGGATCCGGGCGTTGGATTATTTACTAAGTCGTACGGAAGTCGATCCCAAACATATTGGGGTAACCGGAAATTCCGGAGGCGGTACACAAACTACTTTGTTATGTGGAGTTGAGGATCGCTTTACCATGGCAGCACCGAGTTGTTATGTAACTACTTTTCGTCGTAACCTGGAAAATGAAGAAGTAGCAGATGCCGAACAATGTCCGCCACAAGTGATTGGCAAAGGTTTGGACCATGCTGATTTTATTGCCGCAATGGCTCCGAAGCCAGTAATACTATTGAGCCAGGAAAAGGACTTTTTTGATACCCGAGGGACTGCGGAAGCTTTCGCTCGCTTAAAGCAATTGTATAAATTGTTGGGGGCAGAAGAAAACATCCAGCTTTTTGTAGGTCCAGATTATCATGGCTATAAACTACAGAACCGTGAAGCTATGTACGGCTGGTTTAATAAATTTACCAAAATCTCAAATGAGAACACAGAGCCTGCGATACAGTTGGAGAAAGACGAAGTATTACAATGTACGCCAAGAGGTCAGATAAAGCTCTTGGGTTCGAAAACGATTATATCTTTTACGAAAGAGCTTTCGGAATCGCTGAAGAGAAAACGGAGCAGACTGAGCGTTGATGCGCTGCAGAAGGCTGTTGTCGATAGTTTAAAACTTCCCGACTTTGATGGTGCACCTGATTATAGGATTCTGAGACAAGGGCCAAGCCGCCTTTATCCGACAAAATATGCCGCCAATTATGCCGTGGAAACGGAAGACGGTATGTTTACATTGCTTTACCGATTGAGTGAAGAACCGCTCTATTCTCGTATACCTCTGGGTCCAAAAAAGGCTGTGTTGTATGTTTCTCACCGTTCGGCCGATGACGAACTCCGTACTGATTCCTTGTTAAAGGATATAATAGCTAAAAGTCAGGACGCAGCTATCTTTGCCTGCGATGTAAGGGGTATAGGTGAATCTGAACCAGGTACTACTTTTCGGGGTTTTAACACCCCGTATGGTAGCGATTATTTTTATGCTGTTCATAGTAACATGCTTGGTTATCCCTATGTGGGTCAAAAAACCTATGATCTTCTTAAGGTGATCAACCTCTTAAAAGCGAATGGTCATGAGGAAATCCATTTAGTTGGCAAAGGCTGGGGGGCTATACCTGCGACTTTCGCTGCTTTATTGTCGGATGCGGTGACAGAAGTTACCTTGAAGAATGCACTGACCAGTTATAGTGATGTAGCGGAATATGAGGAATATAATTGGCCCTTGTCTTCTTTTATTCCCGGCGTATTAACAATGTTTGATTTACCCGACTGTTATGCTGCCCTATCCACAAAAGGATTAAAACAGCTGGAACCGTGGGATGCAGCAGCTGGAAAAGGATAATAAAATAGCTAAAAAAATAACCCTAGGTGCTGCCTTATGAAAAATGTATATCGACTGGTCATTTCATTACCGCTGTTGATCTTACTGCTGTATGCTTGTGGAGAAAAAATCCAAAAAGAGAACCAGGAGTTTGATGTTCCGGGCGATAGCTTGCCCAATGTTTTAGGTGAAAATAGATCGGATTTAATAGAAATGACGTTGAGGAGTGAGGCGGTATTGAAGTCAGCTGTGCACCAACTCCCCAATAACCGGGAAGAATGGGAGCGTTATCGCAAGCAACTGCGCGAGATTATCATTCAGAAAACCGGTGTAAGGATAGACCATGACCTTCCCTTGGACCTGCGGGTAACCAAAACCATTAAAATGAATGGTTATGAAATCCACAATATTTATTTTCAAACCTTACCCGGCATATATGCCACCGCCAATCTTTTTGTCCCGGATGGGGAAGGTCCTTTCCCTGCTGTGGTCGGTATGCACGGACATGGCGCAATGGGCAAGTTGTCTGAAAGGGTTCAAGCCTGTGGTCATACCTTGGCACTCAATGGCTATGTCTGTTTAAGTATTGATGCTTTTGGTGCAGGAGAAAGGTCAACGGCCCAAGGAGAATTTGAATACCATGGTGCAAATCTTGGGGCCTCGTTGATGAATATTGGCGAAACACTTTTGGGTATGCAAGTATCGGATAATATGCGGGCAGTAGACTTGTTGCTTTCCTTACCTTATGTGGATCCAGAAAACATTGGTGCAACGGGGGCGAGTGGAGGAGGTAACCAGACCATGTGGTTTGCAGCATTGGATGAAAGGGTCAAAGCAGCCGTTCCTGTCGTAAGTGTGGGAACTTTTGAATCCGCGGTAATGCGTTCCAATTGTGTATGTGAACTTTTGCCCGATGGACTGACCTTTACGGAAACGTCAGGAATCTTGGCCTTGTTCGCACCGCGGGCGTTGAAGATGTGCAACCACCACAAGGATAGCAACCCCACATTTTTCCCAGCGGAGATGTTGAAAAGTTATCATAACGCCAAGTCGGTGTTCCGATTGCATGGTGTGGAAGATAAAATTAGCTATGAACTTTTTGATTTGGTACATGGCTATTGGCCCGAAGATAGGGAGGTAATGCTGGGATGGTTTGATCTACATTTAAAAGGAAAGGGTGATGGTTCAGCTAAAAAAGAAGTTCCTTTCAAAACATTGCCGCCGGAGGAGCTGATGGTATTCGAAACGGGAGAAAGAGATTCATTGATTACCACTACGGAAGCCTATTGCCGGATAAAAGGAGGGGAATTACGGACAACGTATTTGGAGAAAAAAAGTTTCGACAGGGAGCAGGTCAGGACCGAAATGCGGAATATCCTTAAAGTGGGCGGTGCCCCAGCAATAGCGATGGCCCACGAGTTCAACAACAAGGCAGGTTGGGATAGGATCGCGTTGGAAACTACAGACGGTAAACTTATTCCTTTGCTGCACATGGCCCCGCAAGACGGGAGCGGGCAATATACCGTTTTGGTAAATACACTTGGAAAAAAGGCTATTCCTCCGGCAAGATTTAAAAGCTTAATAAAGGGGGGGCAGGGTCTTGTCATCGTAGATTTATCAGGTACGGGCGAGGCTTCTTCCGGATCCGCGTCGACTAGCTTACCACCTTTCCACACCTTAGCCCGGGCAGAATTATGGTTGGGAAAAACATTATTGGGGGAATGGGTCAAGGAATTAGGCCTTGTTTTTAATTTTTTAAGCGAGCGATATCAGGCATCGGAAATTAATTTTGACGGAGACAGGGAAGCGGGCTTAGCAGGCCTGTTCTTTAATGCACTTGAAGATGACAGGTTTAAAACATTGGTCTTACGGGAAGCACCAGTATCTTATATCTTTGATAGCAGGGAGAAAATCGATTTTTTTACCATGGGTATCCATTTGCCAGGTATTTTGAAATGGGGGGATATTTCCCTGGCAGCTGCGCTCAACGATGGCGACCTGCAATTTGTCGAACCTTTGACGATGTCAGGCCAACGGATCGATGAGGAAGGCATAAATAAAGTTGAAGAAGAATTCCAAGAAATAAAAAAGCGGCTGAAGCAACCTGGCAAGATCTACTTTTCGAATTAAACGAATAGCACACTGAAAGGATAAAGGATGTACAAAATAGCGGCAATTGTTTATTCCCATAGCCTGTTTACAAAAGAAAATCATGGGTGTATTTAAGCAGAAGAAAATTTATATCCAGTATGAGTTCAAAAGTTATGCGATTGATGGGCTTTTTTCTTAGATTAGGTTTATAAATGTTATAAAATGAAAAACAAACGACGAGACTTTATCAAATTAACGGGTAGCCTTGCCGGCTTAAGCGTAGCAGGTGGCGGTATATTGAAAGGCTTTGCATCAGAACCAACCAATACTGGGGAAATGGCCACAGGCGATGTGTGGGGCCGACAACAGCGTTCTTACCAGATGAATGGAAGGATGAAGGCAGATTATGACCTCGCCTTAAACATTCTTAAACCTACAAAAAAGCAACTGGAACATGGACTTGAACTGCACCGTGACGCACTTGTTTTTGATACCTATGGCTTTATGCCGAGGGCTGCCGTGGACGGGGAAGCTATCGCTAAAGCCATCAACGGTCAGGCCTCTCCCTTGGAAATTCAGGATATGCAGGAGAATATGTCCATGACTCGTTTTGTAACCAGTGAGCGGGAGCGATTGGAGTTTGAAAATGCTTGGAAAGTTTCAGGGGTAACCTGCGTCTTTCAGAATTCGGGCGAAGAAGGGAATGAGGTGAAAAAGCTGTTGAAGCGGCTTTCCCATTTTACGTACACAACAGACATGCTGAAAGATTTTGTGGCAAAAGCCGTTACACCGGACGACATTGTTCGGGCGAAGAAAGAAAACAGGCACGCACTTTATTTTACAGGAAACGGTGTGCCATTGCCACAAGATTGGGTTTCGGTAGAAGAAGAACTCAGGTACATTTCCGTCTTTTTTCAATTGGGGATTAGGATGATGCACTTGACCTACAACCGCCGAAATATGATCGGTGATGGTTGTGCCGAAAAAGGGAATACCGGATTAAGTGATTTTGGGCGTGCAGTGGTAAAAGAAATGAATCGTGTGGGTGTTGTCGTAGATATCGCCCATTCTGGCTGGCAAACCAGTTTGGAGGCGGCTCAGCTTTCTGAACGGCCGATGGTAGCAAGCCATAGCTCCGTTGCATCTGTCCATGAGCACATTCGTTCAAAACCCGATAATGTTCTTAAGGCTATTGCCGATTCGGGAGGTTATATCGGCATATGTTGTATCCCTAGATTCCTTGGCGGTAGTGGCGACATTGCTGCCATGATGCGCCATATCGATTATGTTGTAAAGAAATACGGCAGTGAACATGTAGGTATCGGTACCGATTATGGCTACTCTTCCAGTTATTCGAGCGAAGAAAACAAGAAGATTCCGGCATATAGGCGTCCGAGAATAAGGTGGGAGGCTTTGTGGCCTGAAGACCCTTTCAAGGAAACTGCGAAAATGCGTCAAAGTATGGCATGGACCAATTGGCCCTTGTTTACGGTAGGAATGGTTCAGATGGGGTATTCTGATGACGATATACGAAAAATAATAGGAGGAAATGCCTTGAGAGTGACTAGGGCTGCGCTTACGTAATAAATGGAATGGACGTAAAACCATGGGTTTTATCTCTGTAGCGAGTGACAAGATGCATCACGTAGGTATTCTGAAAAGTGATTTCATAATGTAGAATATTAGATCATGAAACTGATAGTTAAGTTACTGTTACCTTGTTTGGTGTTCCTATCATCCTGTTGGGGTACTGCGAATAAGCATCAAGGAAAGTCTAGTTTGGACGCTGACTTTAGTCCGATAGCAGCCGATATCTTTACCAACCCGAACAGTTTCTATTATATTGATTTCTCAAAATATGATGTACCAAACTCCTCAATGCCCATTGGAATATTTGATTCAGGAACTGGGGGCTTGACGGTTTTAGATGCATTGGTAAGGTTTGATCAAAACATAAATCACGGGCATGAAAATAAACCCGACGGGTTAGCCGACTTTAAGAATGAGGAATTTATTTACCTCGCTGATCAAGCGAATATGCCCTATGGAAATTATTACAGTGAGAATAAATCGGATTTATTGATTGAACATATCATAAAAGATGCGCAGTTTCTTTTAGGTGAAAAATATTATCGCAGTAATTTGGATAAGAATTACATGAGCGATAAGAAACGTATTAAGGCATTGGTAATTGCGTGTAATACAGCAACAGCCTATGGCCAGGAGGAAGTCGATGAATTCATAGAGAGAACAGGTATTGATGTTCCGGTTATCGGAGTCATTAATGCGGGTGCTAGGGGAGCCTTGGCATCTCTAGGAAAAGAAGAAAATGGAGCTATTGGGGTTTTTGCAACCGTGGGGACGATCAAGTCAAAAGGTTATGAAAATACCCTCTTGAAAATGAAACAAGAGTTGGGGTATACGGGCAATTTGCAAATCTATAACCAAGGGGGACATGGAGTGGCTGAAGCGGTAGACGAGGAACCTGATTTCATTAGCAGGTCTAGTACTAACCCAAGAAAGGATTATAGGGGACCCTCGTTGGATAGTGGTCAGTTTAAAATTGATAAAGCTTTAATGGACGTTTATAATTTTGATTTTGATCAGAGCAAGATGCTCTGTGATGAAAAGAATATGGACGATTGCCAAATATTGCAGATTAACTCAACTGATAATTATATCCGCTATCACTTGGTTTCCCTTATGGAGAAAATTCGGGCTGATAAGGATGCACTACCATTGAAGGTACTGCTCTTAGGTTGTACGCATTACCCTTATCTTATAAGCGATATAAAAAAAGTTCTTGGGGAGCTTTATGATTATAAAAGAGAGGGCGAATACTTATATCGGAAGCTAATGGCCAAGGATGTTATTCTCATAGATCCAGCAGAATTTGTTGCCAAAGAGCTATACGAAGTATTGGATAATAAGGGCTTAATAAGCGAAGAAGGGTCTATTACGAATAGTGAATTTTTCATATCAGTACCTAATCTAGACAACAAGTCTGTGGAAGTCGATGAGCAAGGGCGTTTTACATATAATTATAAGTATGGAAGAAACGCGGGGGAAATTCAGGAGTACGTAAAAGTAGTTCCTTTCAGCAGGAATAATATCTCGGATGATGTGATTAGCCGTTTTAAATCTTCGATTCCTAAAACTTTTGAATTAATTCAGTCTTTCAATGCTAAAAGCAAGAAAGTAGAAGGTTTGCCTGTTACCGAAAGGATTAAATAGAAAATTATTTTTATGATAACAAATTGGATGATCAATGAATGTAGCCTGGGTTCTTTATGAAAAAGTTGTATAATGAAATAAAGAATCAGGTTGGTTCCTTGAAGATTACAAGTTTATGGGTAGGAATATTACTCGTTTTAGTTGGAAGTACTAAGGCACAGGATAACCTAAAGCAAGAGGATTTAAATGTTATTAAAGGCAAATGGCTTCGGTTCAGTGATGCTTCAAACGCATTGTACCACCATCTCGTCTCCCAAGCATACGGTTTTCTTAATGAACGCCATGATCAGATTAATGATTTGAAATCATTATCCGATTGGAAAGCAAGGCAGCAATCCATCCGCGGTACATTAGACGATGCCATAGGTACCTTTCCAAAGAAGACCCCCTTGAACGCAAAGGTTGTTAAAACAATTAAAAAGGACGGTTACAAAGTTGAGCATATTATTTATGAGTCCCAACCCGAATTTTATGTCACTTCCTCTCTCTTTATTCCCGATGGGCTAAGCGGCAAATCCCCGGTCGTTATTTATTGCAGCGGGCACTCTGCGATTGGCTATCGTAATCCAACGAAATCCCAGCATAGGATTTTGAATTTGGTAAAGAAAGGTTTCATAGTATTTGCTTTCGATCCGATCGGACAAGGGGAGCGGATGCAATATTTCGATCCAACGAGTGGTAAGTCGTCAATAGGTGGCCCCACATTAGAACATTCATATCCTGGTAGCCAAGTCTTTGTTTCAGGCAGTTCACTTGCCAAATACATGATCTGGGATGGAATTAGGGCAATCGATTATCTTTGCAGCAGAAAAGAAGTGGATCCGCAAAGGATAGGGATTAATGGTTTATCTGGCGGAGGTACACAATCGGCTTATATAGCTGCCTTTGACGACCGTATTAAAGCAGCTGCCCCCGGAAACTACATTACCAGTTTCACAAGACTTTTTGAAAGCATTGGTCCCCAGGATGCCGAACAGAACTTTTTCAATGGGATACGGCTCGGTCTCGATCATGCTGACCTTTTGGAAGTGCGGGCACCGAAACCCGCGCTGATGATTACGACAACCCGGGACTTTTTCAGTATACAAGGGGCAAGGGAAACGGCGGAGGAAGTAGCGCGCGTTTACCGTGCTTATGGTGAAGAAGACAACTTTGGCAGGGTTGAAGATGACGCGCCGCATGCCTCTACCAAAAAGAACCGGGAGGCAATGTACGCTTTCTTCCAGCGATCGTTGAATAACCCTGGCGATCCTGGGGATGAAGAAATCGAACCCTTGAGTGCCGAAGAATTACAAGTGACAAGCACCGGACAGGTATCAACATCGCTTGGTGGCGAGACAATTTTCAGTTTAAACCGTAAGGAATCGGAAATTCTGGTAAAGGAACTCCAGTCCGCACGGGAGGACATTAGTCCTCAGTTTTTTTCAACGGTAGTTTCCTCTGCCAAGAAGCTTTCAGGCTATCGTGATCCGGCTGGAACAGCCCTGCCTATCTTTACGGGCCGCTTTCAACGGGAAGGCTATGTAATCGAAAAGTATTTTGTCAAGGGTGAAGGCGATTATCCCATCCCATATTTATTGATGAAACCAGATAAACCGAACCATAAGGCCTTGCTTTATCTAAATCCTGCTGGAAAATCAGCTGAAGCGTTGGCAGGAGGGGAAATGGAGCAGTTTGTTAAACAAGGATTTACAGTGCTTGCACCCGATCTTTTGGGCTTTGGTGAAATGGGGCCAGGTGATTTTCGTGGAGATGCCTATATCGGCAATACCTCTTTCAATACGTGGTATGCATCCATACAAATCGGTAGGAGCATAGTTGGGATTCAGGCGGGAGATGTGGTAAGGCTTGTCCGTTTGTTGAATGGGAATAAAACGATGGATGAGGTTTATGGTCTTGCGAAGGGGCAAGCGGCACCTATACTTTTGCATGCGGCAGCTTTTGAACCACTGATCAAACGGGTAGCGTTGGTTGAACCTTATTCCTCTTATCGATCCATTGTGATGACCGCTTCGTACCGTCCTCTTTTTATTCCCAGTACAGTTCCGGGTGCATTAACAGCATATGACCTACCCCTTCTTTCAGCTAGTCTTGCGCCCAGAAAGTTAATGGTGGTTGGAACTACGAATGGAGATGGAGAATTAACCGATCAAGAAGGGATTGAGAAAGACCTTGAAATAATTAAGGAGGCATATAAGGAAAAAGGTATTGATAAGCAATTAATTATTTTAAAAAAGCAATCAGAAAATATGTATAAACGATTTATAGAAGAGAAAGAGTAAGTAATTCTAAAATACTGATAACGATATACGAAAAATAATAGGAGGGAATGCCTTAAGAGTAACAAAGGCGGCACTTGGTTAACGATTATGTAGGTGGCTGACAGTTGATAACTGTCCAAGGAGATGGCTTCGTTATTCCGTCTTGCCATGACCTGATACCCAAATGTTAAATAATATATTTATGAAACCGATACATATAGTTAGAAAACAGCTAAAATTGTATAAAGCAACTTTCACTTTGATCGTACTTGCGCTGCTTGTACAAGGAACTGCCCTAGCGCAGGATAAACCCAATAAAAATGAATATAACGTAATAAAAGGTAAATGGCTAGAATTCAGCGATGCCCCAAATTCATTATATCACCACCTCGCGGCACAATCTTACGATCTTCTCAGCCAGCGCTCTGGTAAAATTGCGGTCTTTAAATCTTTGTCTGAGTGGAAGGAGAGACAGCAATTTGTGGGTAAGGCATTGTTGGATATTTTTGGACCGTTTCCGGAAAAGACACCCTTGAATGCAAAGGTCCTGAGGGTGATAGAAAAAGATGGGTATAAGGTCGAACATATTATCTATGAATCACAACCCAAGTTTTACGTTACCTCGTCGTTATTTATTCCTAAGGGATTAAAAAAAGGAACGAAGGCCCCAGTCGTAATATATTGTAGTGGACATTCTGCAACAGGATATCGCTCCTCGACTTATCAACATGTGATATTGAACTTGGTAAAGAAAGGTTTCATTGTGTTTGCATTTGATCCCGTGGGACAAGGTGAGCGCAAGGAATACAATGACCCTAAAACGGGTAAATCTTCTGCTTTAATGACTGAAGAACATTCTTATTCAGGAGCGCAAGTCTTTCTTACAGGTGCTTCCCAAGCAAGCTATGTGATCTGGGATGGTATCAGGGCTGTCGATTATTTATTGACTCGCAAGGAGGTGGATCCCGAACGAATCGGTATGACAGGACGCTCAGGTGGCGGCACACAATCTGCATACATAGCCGCCATAGATCCCCGCATATACGCCGTAGCACCCGAGAATTACCTTACGAATTTTACCAGGTTGTTGCAAACGAAAGGGCCACAGGATGCCGAGCAAAATCCATTCAATGCTATTCAGAAGGGGATAGATCAACCAGATTTTTTGTTGGCTAGGGCTCCAAAGCCAGCCTTGATGATCACCACAACCCGTGATATGTTCAGCATCCAAGGATCCCGGGAATCGGCAAAAGAAATATCGTGTATTTATGAGGCGTATGGTAAGCCTGAAAATTTCAGTATGGTGACGGATGATACCATCCATGCCTCTACAAAGAAGAATAGAGAAGCGATGTATGCTTTTTTCCAGAAACACCTGAATAATCCGGGTAGTGCAACGGATGAAGAAATCCCGATTTTGAGCGATGCAGAGATACAAGTGACTAAAACCGGGCAAGTTTCGACTTCGTTGAATAGCGAAACTGTTTTTAGCTTAAACCGGGCAACAGGGGAAAGGCTTGAGGCTCAACTGCAATCTTCACGCAAGAACCTTGGTGTACACCTTCCCAAAGCATTGGCTGCTGCAAAGACCCTTTCGGGATACAAAGAACCGGTAGGACAGGAGGAACCCGTATTTACAGGGCGTTTTCAGAAGCAGGACTATGCTGTAGAGCAATATTTTATAAAAGGGGAGGGAGGCTATGTTGTTCCTTATCTTTTGATGAAACCGGAGCATCCAAACCGAAAAGCATTGATTTATCTCCATCCTTCAGGAAAGTCAGCGGAAGCTTTTCCTGGAGAAGAAATCGAATGGTTTGTTAAGAATGGTTTCACTGTACTGGCGCCAGATATGTTGGGCATAGGTGAAATCGGACAAGGGAGTGATCAATCCCCGCGAAGATATCTCCTCGACTGGTTTGCCTCTACATTAATTGCAAGAAGTATCGTTGGCGTACAGGCCGGCGATGTGGCAAGGTTAATTAATGTGTTAAAGAAAGACGATGGTACAGAGGAGATATATGGGCTTGCCCATAAAGAAATGGCACCCGTCCTTTTGCATGCCGCAGCTTTTAATAAAGAAATTACCCATATTGCACTGATTGACCCTCTTTCTTCTTTCCGGTCGGTCGTCATGAACCACCTCTATCAACCGGCATTTATACATGGTTTCGTTCCCGGTGCGCTTAAAGCATACGATCTTCCCGATCTGGCGGCCAGCCTTGCGCCGAGAAAGCTAATGATGGTGGGCACAACCGACGGCACCGGAAACAACAACGCGGAGAATATAAAACAGGACCAAGAGGTAATTAGTACTGCCTATCGTCACCAAGCGGCGGATGCTTCTCTCACGATCGTGCCGCAAAAGTCGGCCGAAGAATTGCATCACCTTTATGATGCTTGGATAAAATAATATGATTTCGAGTTTAAAAAATAAAAAATGACACAACAACTAATCAAAAGCGGTTTATCGATTTGCTTACGGCTACTTTTTCTTATGATACTCCCTGTTTTTATCGTCAGCACGACCTTGAAAGCCCAAGATAAACTTAAGCCGGAAAACCTAACTATTATTGAAGGTCATTGGCTTAAGTTCAGCGATGCTCCAAATTCATTATATCATTACCTTGCTGCCCAGTCATTTGATCTTCTTGATAAACGCGCCAAACAGGTTGCTGATTTGGGTTCGTTATCCGGCTGGAAGGACCGACAGCAGTCGCTCCGGAAAACCCTGAACGACGCCGTAGGGCCTTTCCCCGAAAAGACACCTTTGCACGCAAAGGTTGTCAGAACGGTCAACAAAGATAAATATAAGGTTGAGCATATCATCTATGAATCGCAACCGGGTTTCTATGTTACTTCGTCCCTCTTTATTCCTAAGGGCTTAAAGGGTAAAGCGCCTGCGATTATCTATTGCAGCGGGCATTCAGCCGATGGATATCGAAGCAAAGTATACCAGCATGTGATCTTGAATTTGGTTAAGAAAGGATTTATTGTCTTGGCTTTCGATCCGGTTGGACAGGGAGAACGTTCGCAATATTTTGATCCGAATACAGGGAAATCTACTGTGGGTGGTACTACTAAAGAGCATTCCTATCCCGGTGCTCAGGCTTTTATAGCGGGCAGCTCACAAGCACGTTATATGATATGGGATGGTATCAGGAGTGTCGATTATCTTCTTAGTAGAAAAGAGGTGGATCCCGATAGGATAGGGATTACGGGACGTTCGGGGGGAGGAACACAATCTTCCTATATTGCTGCCTTTGACGAAAGGATAAAAGCAGTTGCCCCTGAAAATTACATCACTAGCCTTACAAGACTTTTTGAGAGTGTAGGTCCGCAAGATGCTGAACAGAATTTCTTCCATGGCATAAAACGTGGAATTGATCATGCCGATTTGTTGGAAGTGCGGGCACCAAAACCGGCGCTCATGATTACCACAACAAGAGACGCTTTTAGCATTCAGGGAGCGCGAGAGACTGCTAAGGAGATCGCACGGGCTTATCAGGTGTATGGCAAGGAAGACAATTTCAGTATGGTTGAAGACGATGCCCCGCACGCTTCTACCCTCAAGAACCGGGAAGCGATGTATGCCTTTTTTCAAAAAGCACTCGACAATCCAGGCAGTGCGATAGATGAGGAAACCGAACTGCTCAGTGTTGATGAGATCCGGGTAACACAAACCGGGCAAGTCTCGACCGCGCTTGGCGGCGAGACGGTTTTCAGTTTGAACCGTAAAGAATCAGAAAAGTTGATACAGAAGCTACAAACTTCCCGAGAAAATCCTTCATCGGATTTCTTTTCAGGTATTGTGGCTTCAGCCAGAAAACTGTCGGGCTTTGAAGAACCGACGGAAATTATTGAGCCGGTCTTTACCGGACGTTTTCAGCAAGAAGGTTACGTGATCGAGAAGTATTTTGTGAAGGGTGAAGGCGATTACCCAATTCCCTATTTATTGATAAAACCAGAACACCCCAATCACAAAGCACTGCTTTACCTGAACCCTTTAGGGAAATCGGTCGAAGCGTTGGCGGATGGCGAGATCGAATGGTTCGTGAAGAAAGGATATACGGTGCTGGCACCCGATATGGTTGGGGTGGGAGAAATGGGGCCCGGTGATTTTCGTGGAGATGCCTATATCGGAAATACATCCTTCAATATTTGGTTTGCATCGATGCAAATCGGCAGAAGTTTAGTAGGAATACGGGCGAGTGACCTGGTAAAGTTAGCCCGTTTGTTACATAAGGATACTGGAATAGCAGAAATTTACGGTTTTGCAAGGGAACGGGCTGCTCCTGTCTTGCTGCACGCTGCGGCCTTTGAACCCCTTATTGAACGGATAGCGTTGGTGGAACCCTATTCTTCATATCGATCAATTGTAATGAACCCGTCGTATAATCCTGTTTTTGTTCCCAATACTGTTCCCGGCGCTCTAAAAGCCTACGACCTTCCCGACCTTGCGGCTAGCTTGTATCCTCGAAAACTATTGATAATGGGCACTACGGATGGCTTAGGGGAAACAAGAGACCAGGAAGCCATTGAAAAGGATTTAGCAGTGATCAAAGCCACCTATAGAAAATACAATGCAGAAGAAAAACTAATGATTGTACCGTCTGGCTCAGAGAATGAACCAAGCGGTTCTTTGAACGAATGGCTAAAATAAAAAGATCTGGTATTGATTTGAAGCAAGAAATCGGTATCGATTGCGTAAATTAATCTTGCTTAACTGTTTTATTTTCAAGCGGAACTCATTAAACTTGTTGAACCTACATGAACAGAAAACAAAACGATACATGAAATTAAGCAGATACAATCTTACTACAATAAGCTCTAAGTCAGTCACCCTTCCATCAGCGGATGTTTTTAATCTGCCTGAGCGGGTATTGCAATTTGGTACAGGGGTTTTGTTAAGGGGCTTACCCGATTACTTTATTGATAAAGCCAATAGACAGGGAATTTTCAATGGGCGGATCGTAGTTGTGAAGTCTACCGAAGGCTCTACTGACGACTTTGATCAACAAGATTCCCTTTATACTTTATGCATAAGGGGAATAGAAAATGGCGAAAAAATTGAACAAACGATTGTGAATTCGGCCATTAGCAGGGTAATCCAGGCAAGCAACCGTTGGCCCGATATTTTGGCTTTTGCAGCAAGCGACTCATTGGATATCATCATTTCCAATACAACGGAGGTTGGCATTCAATTGACAGACGATGATATAAATGCAAATCCTCCAGTCTCCTATCCCGGCAAATTGTTAGCAGTCTTATACCATCGATATATGGCATTTGATGGCGCTGCAGACAAGGGTTTGGTAATTATTCCCACTGAACTTATTTTAGATAACGGTACAAAGTTGAATGAGATTGTATTGAAGTTGGCTGAACGCAATAAGCTGCCCGAGGATTTTATCTCGTGGCTTCAAGAACACAACCACTTTTGCAATTCATTGGTTGACCGTATTGTACCAGGAAAACCAAGTGTTGAAATGCAAGGCGATTTGGCAGAAACCTTGGGCTATACGGATAAACTTTTGAGCATGTCTGAGGTCTATCGTTTATGGGCGATAGAAGGTGACGAAAGGATTAAAGAACGACTTTCCTTCGCAGCGGTTGATCCCGGCGTGATCATTGCCCCTAACATTGAGCTCTATCGGGAGCTTAAGCTGAGATTACTCAATGGTACACACACCTTAAGTTGTGGGATTGCTTTTTTAGCCGGAATTGAAACGGTGAAACTCGCCATGGATGACGGTGCCATGGAAGCTTATATCGCTAAGCTGATGAAATCAGAGATTGCGCCGGCAATTCCTTTTGCGATTGAGGGAGATGTTGCGGAAGAATTTTCCAATAAAGTATTGGATCGGTTTCGTAATCCTTATATTCAACATCAGTGGATCAGCATTACATTGAACTATACTTCTAAGTTGGCGATGCGGGTTGTGCCTGTATTGATCAATTATATTCAAAAATCCAATACGGTGCCGGATTTAATAGCCTTAGGCTTTGCTGCCTACATTTGTTTTATGAAGGGCACCGAGAAGGATGGTAAGTATTATGGGACATTGGATGGAAAACCGTATGTGTTGAATGACGATAAGGCTGCCCATTTAGCCTCTTTATGGAAAAGTAATGGAGAAGAAAACGTCGTAGTTGCGGTGCTGCGTGATCGTTCTTTATGGGACACCGATCTTTCTTCCTTACCGGATTTTGCCGAACAGGTAAACGGCTATTTTATTAAAATACAGAACTCCTCAATGAGGAAAGTGCTGGAAGAGGTGTTGCAGAAAGAAGTCTAATACGGATTTATGAATAGAAAACAATTATTTATTCAAAAATAATACAAAATAAAATGAAGAACGAACTAGAAAATTCACGCCGTGAATTTATTAAGAAAGCCTCCCTTGGTGCGGGTATAGTAGGCTTATCCGCTATGGGATTTAGCGCAAAAAGTTATGGTCGGATTATGGGAGCCAATGATCGGGTAAATGTTGCCATTGTAGGGTTTTCGAACCGTTTCAAGGGGTCTTTGTTCCCTTGCTTCATGCATCATGCCAAGGAGCTTAATTTTGAGTTTGTTGGTGTATCTGACATTTGGAGCCGCCGCCGGGAAGAAGCCGAAGCCTACGTTAAAGAAAAAACTGGCAATACGATCAAGAAATACCGGAACAATGATGAACTGTACGCGCAAAAGGGAATAGATGCGGTTATCATCAGTACGGCGGATTTTCAACATGCTTTAATGGCTGCTGAGGCAGTCCGTAACAACAAGGATGTATATGTAGAGAAGCCCATGGCAGAGACTTTGGAAGATGCGAAGGTACTTTTGAAAGCGGTTGAAGAGACCGGAAGGGTCTTACAGGTAGGATCTCAACGGAGAAGCGCACCCAATTACATTGCTGCTAATGAATACATCCGTTCTGGCAAGTTTGGTGACATAAAAATGGTCGAGATGACCTGGAACGTAAACCAACCCGGTCGTTGGAGATTGCCTCAATTGGTTAAGGAAATCCGCCAAGAAGATACAGACTGGGATCGCTTTTTGATGAATAGGCCTAAGGTAGCTTGGGATCCTCGTAAATATTTGGAGTTCCGTCTGTTTTGGCCCTATTCTTCAGGTATTTGGGGACAATGGATGGCGCATCAGATTGACACTGTACATTGGTTTACTGATTTGCAGCATCCGAGAAGTGTATCTGCCAATGGAGGGATTTACATGTGGAACGATGGCCGCCAAAACCCCGATACAGTAACGGCGGTAATGGATTATGGTCCCAATGATATGAGCAAAGGGTTTCAGGTATTGTATACCTCCCGTTTTACCAATTCTGCGGGTGGCGTTAAAGAACTTTATTATTCAAATGCGGGGATGCTGAATTTGGATACGAATGAAGTAACCCCAGAAGGAGGCCTTACGCAAAAAATGGCTGACCAAATGGGGATGAAGGCAAATCTGTTGACACCTTATACGCTTCCAAATGCTGCGAAAATGGAAACCTCGGCAAATACTGGTGGCGATATGATGACTTCCCTACACATGAAAAATTGGATGGAGTGTGTCCGTAATCGCAAGACACCGCATGCATCCGTTAAAGCAGGATATAACCATTCTGTAGCCAACATCATGGCACGTACGGCTATGGAGACCGGTAAGAAGGTTACCTTTGATGATGCAAAGCAAGAAGTTGTGACCGGTTAACTTATCTCAACTATAATGTTTGTAAATTTATGAAGAAGATGCCTCAAAAGTCTAGCCTGCCGCCCTGAATTTAATTCAGGGCGGCAGGCTAGTAGGCTACAAAGCCGTTTTGAGATTCCGAACCGAACTTGCGAGCTCACCGAAGGTAATAAAGTTCGAAATGACGCCTTGAAGGACGTTTGAGGCATCCTCACATAACTTAAATATATCACAATGAAAAATATGAAACAATTAGGCTTGGTAGCTTTGATCGGTCTTATGGGCTGTGTAAATGATAATCAAGGTGATACCGATAGCAATCAAGATAAACGATTCTCCATCACCGAGAATAAAGCAGAGAACCGGGTCGATATTGCCATCGATGGCGAACCTTTTACTTCTTACATTTATCCTGAAACCTTAAAAAAGCCGGTTCTATATCCCTTACGTACCGCCAAGGGTACCTTGATCACCAGGGGCTGGCCTTTGGATCCGCGGCCTGGTGAACGGGTAGATCACCCTCATCATGTAGGGATGTGGTTCAACTATGGTTATGTGAACGGACTTGATTTCTGGAATAACTCGGATGATATCCCCGAAGAAAAGAGAAGTGGGTTTGGTACCATTAAACATGCTAGCGTGAATAATATGGAAGCTGATAATGACCACGCACTGTTGGATGTAACCATGTATTGGCAAAAGCCGGATGGTACAAATCTTTTAAAAGAGGAGACCCAATATACCTTTAGGGGTGAAGGCAACATGCGCAGTATCGAATTGTTAACCAAATTGACTGCTTTGGATGAGGATGTGTCACTTATGGACAACAAGGAAGGATTGTTGGGGATTCGGTTGGCTCGGGAACTTGAACATCCTTCTGACAAACCCGAGAAATTTACAGATGCTAGTGGCAAGGCAACGGATGTGGCGAAAATGAACAATGAAGGGGTAACCGGTAAATACCGCAGTAGCGAAGGCAAAGAGGGCGACGATGTATGGGGCACCCGTGGAAAATGGGTGAACTTAAATGGAAAAATAGAGGATGAAGCCATTTCCTTGGTTATTCTTGACCATCCTAAGAACGTAGGGTATCCAACCTATTGGCATGCCCGTGGATATGGCTTATTTGCAGCTAATCCACTTGGACAGAAAGAATTTAGTAAAGGAAAGGAAGTGTTGGACTATAAATTGCCGGCTGGTGAATCAGTGGTTTTTAACTATAAAGTATTGATCAATTCAGGCAGCAATTTAAGTGACGACGAGGTCAATGCCAAATTCGCTGAGTTTTCCGAAGAGTAAAGCGCATAAGTTGCGCTAAGTCTGGGATGGAAGCGAGGCTCCTATATCCTATTCAAAAAAAGATTTTACCGATTTTGATAAAAACACCAATGAAAGAACAATCAGTCATACCCGACGATTTCTTACTGTACTCGAACAAGGCCAGAATACTGTATCACGATTATGCCAAAGAGTTACCTATAATTGATTATCACAATCACTTACCACCCATTGAGATTGCCGATAATAAGCATTTTAATACCATTACGGAGATATGGTTGAAGGGTGACCACTACAAATGGCGGGCTATGCGTGCATTGGGAGTGGATGAATATTTCATTACAGGTGAGGCGAGTGATGAAGAGAAGTTCTTAGCTTGGGCGAAGGTTGTACCTGAAACGATCCGTAATCCTTTGTTCCATTGGACCCATATGGAACTTAAAACCCCCTTTGGTTTTAACGATTATCTGAATGAAGGTTCAGCGAAAGCCGTATATAGCTATTGCAATGAATTACTTGCGCAGGAAGCATTCTCTACCCAAGGGCTTTTGACACATTTTAAAGTAGAAATGGTGGGCACAACGGATGATCCATGCGATACGCTGGAGCATCATAAAAAATTGGCAGCAAGTGGCTTTTCCACGTTGGTAAAGCCATCTTTCCGGCCCGATAAAGCTTTGCTCATTGGAAATGCAGAAGCTTATAAAGCGTATGTGAAAAAGCTCTCACTTGCGTCTGGAATTGATATTGTCGACCTGGAGTCATTACTCGCTGCATTGCAAAGCCGGATCAATTACTTTGCGGATCATGGGGCATCGATATCCGACCATGGGCTCAATACCATTCCTTCAAAGGTATTGCTGTCAGATGCACAGAAAAGCGAGTTCAAGCGCTTTCTTTCAGGTGAATTACCGGTCTTTTCTGACCCAGATGCTTTTGCGGGCTATGTGCTGACCGCGCTTTGTAAGATGTACCACGAGAAAGGGTGGGTACAACAGTTTCATTTGGGCGCGATGCGAAATAATAACTTGGGAATGCTGAAGAAACTCGGTCCCGATACCGGTTTTGATTCAATAGGTGATTATAAACATGCTGAAGCTCTGTCTAATTTTCTGGGCAACTTGAGTTTGGCAGATCAGTTGACGAAGACAATTCTTTATAATTTGAATCCTGCCGATAATGATGTCTTTGCTACCATGGCAGGAAACTTCGCTGACGGACAATTAAAGGGGAAAATGCAGTTTGGATCGGGATGGTGGTTCTTGGACCAAAAAGATGGTATGGAAAAACAGCTGAATACCCTTTCCAATATGGGCATTCTCAGCAATTTCGTAGGAATGTTGACTGATTCACGTAGTTTCCTTTCTTACCCTCGACATGAATATTTCCGACGTATTCTATGTAATCTGTTGGGAAGTGAGATGGAGAACGGACAACTTCCGGACGACGAGCAATGGATAGGAGGGATTGTACAAAACATCTGTTATCATAATGCCAAAAGGTATTTTAACCTGGGTTAAGCTCATACCGGCAGCCATTGCCTGATCAAATAAACACCAGATATGAACCAAGGAAGAATTGGAAAATACCGATGGACGATCTGTTCGCTCATTTTCTTTGCCACCACCATTAACTACCTCGATAGAGCGGTAATCAGTTTACTGAAGACAGAACTGGAGGTGGAGTTTAGTTGGTCAGAAACAGATTATTCTTATATCGTAATTGCTTTTCAAATATGTTATGCTGTGGGAATGCTCGGTGCGGGAAGGTTGATCGATAAGTTAGGTACAAAGATGGGCTATGCGCTGTCGCTTAGTTTGTGGAGCTTAGCGGCGATAGGGCATGCACTGGTCAAAAGTACTTTTGGCTTTGTTATAGCACGTGCTACCTTGGGACTGAGCGAGGCGGGCAATTTTCCGGCAGCTATTAAAACGGCCGCTGAATGGTTCCCGAAAAAAGAAAGGGCTTATGCCACTGGTATCTTTAATTCAGGTTCGAGCATTGGCTCTATATTGGCTCCTTTGACTGTGCCACTTATTGCAGTAACCTGGGGTTGGCAGTGGGCCTTTATATTGACAGGTGCGATTGGTTTAATATGGTTGGTTTTGTGGTTCATCTACTATGAGGTTCCGGCAAAACAGACCCGTCTTTCAAAAGCTGAATTCGATTATATCCATAGTGACGACGTTCAAAAGGAACCAGAAACAGAGGAACCGGAAGAAAAAAGGATCAAATGGGTGGATCTTCTGGCTTTTAAACAAACCTGGGCATTTGTATTGGGAAAATTCCTTACAGACCCAGTCTGGTGGTTCTATCTTTTTTGGCTACCTGCATTTTTGGACGCCGAATACGGGATCGTAGGCACCGATATCATGTTTCCAATTGCCTTGGTTTATATTCTTTCTACAGTGGGTAGCATTGGAGGAGGCTATTTGCCCTTGTTTTTTGTAAATAGGGGTTGGACGGTTTTTCGCTCGCGAAAAACATCGATGCTGATTTACGCAATTTGTGTTATTCCCGTAGTGTTTTCCCAATACTTGGGTACTTTCGATATGTGGTATGCTGTAATTATCGTGGGGATAGCTGCTGCTGCACATCAGGCCTGGAGTGCAAATATTTTTACTACAGTTTCGGATATGTTTCCCAAGCGGGCTGTGGCATCGGTTACCGGTATTGGCGGAATGGCCGGAGGCTTTGGGGGGATGGTCATTGCTTTTGCTGCCGGTCATTTGTTTGATCATTATAAAGCATTAGGGAATATCGAGTATGGTTACTACATCATGTTCTTTGTTTGTGGGTCAGCTTACTTATTGGCTTGGTTGATTATGCACTTGCTGGTTCCTAAGATGAAACCTATTCAATTTGATTAAAGATATGGCAATACATGATCAGTTTAGCTTAAAAGGTAAAACAGCGCTGGTAACGGGCTGTAAACGTGGAATAGGAAGAGCAATGGCTATAGGGCTCGCAGAAGCAGGCGCAGATATTATTGGCGTGTCGGCGACGCTAGAGGGCGAGGGAAGTGAAGTAGGGCAGGAGGTTGCGGATTTGGGACGTGGTTTTACTGGATACCAGTGCGATTTTTCGGATCGTGATTCGTTGTATTCGTTTATTTCCAAAGTAAAACAATTGCCTGCACCGGTCGATATACTGATCAATAACGCGGGGACTATTCTTCGAAAGCCAGCAGCCGATCATCCCGATGCGTTTTGGGATGAGGTAATTGCCATTAATCAAACTTCCCAATTTATACTGACTCGCGAATTTGGGAAGGATATGATCAACAGGGGATATGGAAAAATTGTTTTTACCGCCTCCTTACTGACGTTTCAGGGGGGCATTAATGTTCCTGGGTATGCAGCATCGAAAGGTGCAATCGGTCAATTGACCAAAGCTTTTGCCAATGAGTGGGCGTCTAAGGGAGTGAATGTAAATGCCATTGCGCCCGGCTACATCGCTACGGATAATACAGCTGCTTTACGTGCTGATGAGGAACGTAACCGGGCTATAATTGACCGTATTCCTGCGGCTCGTTGGGGAAACCCGGAGGATTTTAAAGGTCCCGTAGTTTTTTTATCGTCAAGTGCATCGGATTATGTCCATGGGGAGATACTCACCGTTGATGGAGGCTGGATGGGAAGATAACTTTTTAATATCTTTGCCGGCAGTTATGCAGAATGTTAAAGCTCCTTTGCCGTTTGTTCTCGTTTTCTTAATCAGTTTATGTTTGTTGTCGTGCACCAGAAGTTCTGAAGGTAACCGTGATGGTAAACGCCCACCGTTTACACCGATTGCAGGAATAGATTTCTATGAAGTGCGAAGGGCATTTGACAACGGACTGTCGTTTGATACATTGGGTTTTCAACAGGAACCTATTTGGCACATCAACTTTACCAATGATGATTCAGTGAAGATCCATAGCCTCTCGGGTGATTCGATGTTGCACTATGCGATTTATTATGACCAAGACTCTATCTTTTATTTTGGAAGGGAGTGGTTTAGGGTGATCGATTTAGAAAGGGATAGTTTAATGCTTCAGAGGCTTACCGTTCAAAATTTACGGGTGAAGGAAGCGCGATCCAACGTGTACATGAAATTTTACTCTGCACGTTTTATCGAAGACAGTTTAGAAACTACGGTGGATGAGCTGAGGAAACCACATCGTCAGGACTCCGTGTTTATACTGAACATGGTGGACCGGACAAACCGGAACCCTGCCAATTTTGATAGTCTGTTTTCAGCCCGGAACCCCGTGAGCTTTGTCAGCAAGAGCACTACGATCACGGTAAAGGAGCACGCGCTAAAAGAAGGTCAGGGAATGTCGAGGACGTCGGCTTATCAATACTTGTACCCGGAGTTTGATATTGTCATTAATAAAGCATTCAAGGATTTTTACTATCCTTTTTCCGTTTTTGTGGATCAATACGGGAAGATGACCGTGGCAAAATTTATAACAAGCCCTGAATTCGAGGAATCACGGAGGAAGGTTTTGCAGGGTATAGTGGATGTATACTTAGAGAACCTGTTGGAAATTAAACCGGGGTCAACACTCGGTTTTCCTCACAATACCTTGGTAATGCTCTATGTGAAAGGCATTCAATAATTCAAAAATAAATTTTACATTTGATTCCGATCCATCGAATAAATTTATTCCTATATGAAAAGATATCTCCTTTTGCCCATTCTTGTTTTCCTGACAGGTTTTGCATTCGCAGCCCAGGTTGATACGGTGAATGTATTCAGCCAGAAGATGAATAAAAATATTAAGACTGTAATGATAACTCCTGAGGGTTATAACGATCAACAGTTGCATCCTGTTGTTTACCTCTTGCATGGCTATGGTGGCGATTATTCAAATTGGGTGCGGAATGTTCCTGAAATAAAAGCGTTGGCAGACCAATATTCGATGGTGATCGCCTGTCCGGATGGTGGTAAGGGTAGTTGGTATTGGGATAGCCCTATTGATGAGGGTTTCCAATATGAAACATTTGTTTCAACGGAGTTGGTGAATTGGGTAGACCAACATTATAAAACTCAAAAAGACAGGAGTGGTAGGGCAATTATTGGATTGAGCATGGGCGGACATGGTGCTTTATACCTCGCACTGAAACACCAGGATGTGTTTGGTGCTGCCGGTAGTAGTTCAGGGGGAGTAGATATTCGGCCTTTTCCGAAAAATTGGGACATGGCCAAACGATTGGGCAGCTATGCCGAAAACCCGCAACGCTGGGAAGAGAATACGGTTATAAACATGCTTTATCTCTTGACGCCAGGATCTTTGGAGTTGATCATTGATTGCGGTACAGGAGATTTCTTCTATCAAGTAAATAAGAACCTGCATGAGAAGCTTTTGCTGCGGAACATTCCCCATACTTTTATTGAGCGCCCTGGCGTACATAATTGGGACTATTGGTCCAATTCAATACGTTACCAATTGCTTTTCATGCATCATTATTTTGAAAAAGCCTAATGAATGTTAAGTGATGTAATTCTGATTTTCTTCATCCCATTCCTCCGGTTCCGGTAAAGTGGAATTATCCCCATCTTGGACGAGTTGGTCCTGACTTCTTTTCCTTGGCCGACGTGCTATAAAACCTATAATAAACCCTAAGGCGAACAGTACGCCGAGAACAGCCAGCTTTGGAACACTGACAACTTTGAAAATCCAGAAATTCATGGGTTCGGTATTTTTCATTAGAATGATCGTCACCAAAACGGTAACGATAACGATAAAGATGGTTTTTGCTCTCATTCTTCTGTATTTTATACTAAAGTAACGAAAAAAAAGCAGTGTAGTACTGCCCATCACAAAAATTTATATCAATTGCATAGACTTAATAACTATAGCTGAACCCCAATTGCCATATCCATTTCTTCTCAGAAGGTTCATTTACATAAATAGCTTTTGCGCCAACATCAACGATAGGAAGGAAAAATCGCAAGAGGTTCAAATCTGCCCTGATTTCGACACCCAATGTACGGGGATGAAAATGAGGAGCAGTCCCCAGATCTTCAACGTTATAAAATAAGCCACCTTTGACTCGCCGGATGTAAGCTATAGGGCCAATGGTCCAATCAGGATAAGCGATGGGAAAGCGGTAGTCGACCAAAAATGTATTAGCTGGCTGACTTGCCTGTAGTTGATCATATCCATTGACCATCGGAATGGCGTTGGTGTAGAGAAAGCTTCCGTCATGGTACTGATAATTAAATTGAGCGCGAATGGAATGGTTACTGAACAAACCTGGAAAATAAAATGTCGACTTGAGCGTAAAAGCCTTTCCCTCAGACTGCTTGCCAAAAGGGAAATGATGTAGGTTGAGCGAGAGGTTCTGCCCCCATTTCGGGGCGAGGTCCCAAAGACTCTTGCGTGTGTTCTTGTTGAAGTAAAAACCATAGCTTAGAGGAAACTCAAGGTTTTCGATAAAGCGATCCTGGAGTTCAGGGACGTTCAGCTGATAGTGGTGAGTATAGGAGCTGCCTATCGTGAAACCGGTTTGGTAGATTTGATTCATGCGATTAAAGCGCAGGGGTATCTGAACACTGGCTTTAAAGACATTTTCCCTCCATCGTACGGATGTAAAGGTTGGGTCATTCGGTTTCAGCTTTATACCGGATAATACGCCTGAATTACGGTATTCTAAATTGAAAATCGGCAAGAAACGGCGGTAGCTTAAGGATGCGGTGTATTCAGGACGGTGGATGGTTTGATCATAGGCGGCACCGATGCGTACTGACAAAGTATTCAAAAGATTGTCAGATAAAAGCAGGGCACCTAACTTTAAGTCGCCAACAGAATGGAAATCGTCTGAACCGATTGATACGCTATGAAAATTAAATAAGTTGGATAGTTCATTATAAGGCGATGTGGGGAATTTTTTTTCGTTTATGCTGTCTGTGTTAATGATAGGCTTTTCGCGCGCTAAGAGAGGCTTAAAATAATCGATAAACGTATTGTCAACTTCATCTAAAGGTTGTGGCGATGAATTGTCCAATTGTATTTGACTTATTTGGTAGCCATAAGGTTGGTAATTATTAAACCAAAGTGTCGTTGAGGAGTGGTCGTATGAAGGATTAAAAGCCCCAAAGGGAGCATTGCTAAGTTGAAAGATTTCTTTCGTCTGGGGCTGTAAGCTATAAATATTATCGATTCCGTTATAATGTGCTTTGTAGATGATGTGGTCATTAACATAAATAGGACGCTCGATTTGCTGATAGGTAGGTGCTAGTAGAATCGTGGTACTACTGTCAATTAAGTTAAATTCAATGATGCCTGCCCCTTGGTTGGCAATTTCGGTTGCGATGATTTTTTTACCGGTTGGGTGGAAAGAAGGGGTTTGTAATAGAGCATTCTTTGGAGAGGGGATCCTTGTAATTTCATGGCCCGTTACAGCATCGAGGACAATGAGGGATACGCGATTGCCTAAGTCGATTTCAACGGCGGCTATCTTCGATCCGTCATGACTGAGGACGGGTGAAAATAAACGGGTTTTGTGTGTGAGCTGTTTGTATTTTTTGTGTCTGATATCGTATAGATTAATGACATTGAAGGAACGTTTATGAAACCGTTTATCGTAACGGATCTCGTCCCATGTAATCTTGCCGCTGCTGTAGGAGAAATTTGGATACGTTTGCATGCCGGTCTTGAACACTTCTTTTACTATTCCACTGGGACTTAAAATAACTATGTCATTTACACTAAGGGGTGTTTGCCGAAGGGCGATGAGGGTATCCCCGACCACTGCTTGAGGGAACAGGAAATCGGTCCATATGGTGGTGTCCGTAAGCGCAAGTTCAGGGTAGTTGATAGGTTGGCTTGCCGCGATCTGGGCTTTCCACTTTTGCTGTAGTTCAAGAAGGGTTTGATGGTGCCATTGTCGGGTATTGAATCCTGTATAGTGTTTTAACGAGCTGCTGAAGTTATAAGGGCGTAATGGGTTTTTTGACATACGGGTGAGTATGGAGTCCAGGATACCCGGACCATAGTCACGTCGTATTTTAGTATTCATAAAATAACCCAATTGATAATAGCCGGGGGTGATATCTTTTAAAGATCCCAAATAGTTCTTCGCATAGGTAAATGTCTTTCCTGATAATGCGTTCGTTCGCATGGCCATTTCCCAAGAAGGAAGTCTTCCCCGGCCGGCGGGTGTGAGCAAAGTTTCCATCCCCACCGCATCCCCTTCATAGAACCAAGAAGGAAGAGCGATTCCGAAGAATGCCATACCAACCAGTTCAAAGGGAGGTCGGATGCTGCCGGTGAGTTTGTCCATTTGAACAACATGGCGATACTCATGAATGGGTAGTGTATAAAGCCAAGGGGCAGGGTCAGCGTGTTGGGGTGGGGTAGTGAAAAGCTCTGAACGGCGGGGAGCAAGCTGCACAAAGCCGTTTGATTCCACGCCTCGGTTGTGAAGGATGATTGGTATTTTCCTCGGATTTGTACCAATTGAGTAGTTGAGCGTGTGTATCGTTGTATCGAGTAAATTTGCCATGGCCTGTGCGTCAGCGTTTAGCTCTTCTGGATAGATGAGCTTGAATAAAGGTGTATTTATTTGCTCCCATTTTACACTAGGGGGGGATTGCTCGAACTCAAAAATCTGAGAAAAACTATATGGTGAAATTATTATAAATATAAATGATAATAAACATCTGATAGTTAGTTTTGTATATGATATATTGTTTCGCATACTTAAGTATTGCTAAAATAATTAGTTATTTATTGTTTTGGCGCCTATTATTATCTTTATTTTTTATTTATATATTTATTATAAGATGCTGATATATAATTAATAATAATATTTATATATCAGCATCTTATTCCTTTTATGAAGGTGGGTAATACAAAATATATGAAACTGTTTTAAATATAAAAGACCTTTAACAGGTAAATCAAATTCTTTCCCTAAGGTACACGAACTATTTATCATTTTTATCCTCTGGAAATAAAATGCAGCGGCCGAGTTAACAACAATCTGCTCATTCATCTTTTGATTGTAAAAAAATATACATGGGGGAATGGAGGTGTAATCCGTGAAAAGTACTATTTGTGAAAATGTTTTTTTAAAGCATTTTTTCCTGTGCATTTGCCAGCCTCGAGCTTAGTCGTTGGAAAGTTCATCTATATGATGTGGGGAGATAACGTAACTGTTTCCTTTACGTAATGAAATTTTAGTCCTGACCAAATAATCGTCTTTGAAGGTAAGAGCTCTTGAGAAGCGTTGGAGTGAAGCAACCTCGTCATGATGACGGTCGTTTCGTCTTGCCTTACCCCTACACGGCTTCGCGATGACGTGTAGGGTATTTGTATATCATCCCCAAGTTTTCCCGCTTTAACCGATACTGCACTTTAGGTCAGAATGAGAAATGGAAAGAATAAATCTTCGAAATTATTGATCTTTTTGAAAGGAGGAAATCTATCGCCGAACAAGCCATTTTGTTCCCGGAAAGATGTGCTAATGCCAAGGTAAAAGTTGTGGTGATTTTGCTAGTAGAATACACTAAGTCCCGTGCTGGAATCCTATAATTATAGGAGTTTGTTTATCTAGCAAAACCGCAAAGGATAGACATTAGATTAGAGAATCCTTTATGGCGGAATGGTATGCTATGATTTTTTAAGCATTACAAGGGCTTGTAAGCCACTTTATCTTAGTGGATGCTATCGGCGTTTCATTTGGGGTAATAGTTGGCTCAAGGGCCTTATATTGGTCAATTCGAAGACGTGGAAATTCTTGTCGTTTAGGAAATGATCTTTTTTCGAATGTATTTTCGGGTTGCTATCCGTTTTTTAAAATAGGGATATAGAAAAACAGTGCCTAAAACGATGAGGGCACCGAAGTAAAAGCCGCCGCTCATTTTCTCTTCATGACCCAAAAATAACCATGCGAGGACGATGCCATATACGGGTTCTAAATTGGTGACTAAAGCGACCTTAAAAGCACTTAGTTCCTTCATTACCCGTACGCCGGCAACGTAGGCGGCAGCTGTGCATACCGTCCCTAGAATAAGGAGGTAGAACAAATCAGATTGATCCAAAAGTAGCTCGCTATTGAATCCACCTGTTATAAATAAATACAATGAGATCCATACGAATGCGCCTGTCATTTCATAAAAACTAATGGTGGATGCACTGTTCTCACTGACTAATTTTGAATTGATAATTGAAAATAGGCTCGCCACCAGCGCACAAGACAGCCCTAGGATGATACCAAGGGTATAATCGGATTCAAAAGTAAAGATCAAATAAATTCCGATAATGACCATGACCCCTGTAATGATATCGATGGCGGCTAGCTTTTGTTTTTTAATGAAAGGCTCCAGGATCGATGTGGACAAGGTAAGGGATGAAAGGCAGACCAATGTCACAGAAACGGTTGAAACCTTTATGGATTGAAAAAACAACAACCAATGAAGGCTGACTAGTCCGCCGGTTAACAGGTATTGTGCCAATTGCGTTTTGCTGACTTTTAAGGGTTTACCCCTTATCTTGAAATAAACGAATAATGAACTTGCAGCGATGAGCACCCTGTACCAGACCAGATACACGGCAGAAAGGCTGATTAGCGCCCCTAGAATTCCGGTAAATCCCCAAATCAGCACAGTTAAATGCAGCAGAAGCTCATTTCGACTAACGGTTCTTCCCATTTATTTAGGTGCTTTAATAAGAAGGTATGAAGTCAATACAGCAAAGATAATATTAGGAATCAATACGGCTATTAATGGGGGGAGTCCGCCCTTGAGCGAAAACATGGTCGCAAATTGAATGAAAAGGATATAGGTGAAGCTTAAACCTATCCCTATTCCCAAACTCAAGCCAATTCCACCACGGACTTTTTTTGACGAAAGTGCCACACCCATTAATGTCAGGATAAATGCCGAGAAAGGGTTGATGTAACGTTTATACTTTTCAAGCTTCATGTTATCCATGAGGCCTGTTCCCCGCATCTCTTCTTTCTTGATCCTAGCATTTAGCTCACTGTTGTTCATGGCCATGAAGATATTATCGTATAATTCGAAATCGCGCGGCGACATATCTAAAACAGTGTCCTTGAGCGTACCTTTTACCATCGTTTCCTGTAAGCTATCAATGGTACGTATTGAGAAATTATGGAGCTGCCATTTTGTATTTACAGAATCCCAAGAAATTCTGTCTGCCATAAGGATTTCCTTTAACTCTTGTCCGTTAAATACCTCCAGGATGAATTTATAGCCCATCTTTCGGGTATTGTCGAAGCTCTCGATATAAACAAAGCTATTTTTGTCGATTTGCATATGTGTTGAGCTTTTAGTGTTATTATTCAACGGTTTGACGTATACATTTTCAAAACCGATCTTTAATTTATTGGTTCTAGGTATGATGTAAATATTAAAGGCAAGTGTAATAAGGAAAATAAGGGTGGCTGAAATAAGGTAAGGTCGCAAAAACCTATTGAAGCTCATCCCACCACATAAAATGGGAACGATTTCGGTTTGGTTTGCCATTTTTGCCGTGAAAAAGATAACGGCGATGAAATTGATCAGTGGTGACAAGAAATTGAGATAGAAAGGGATAAAGCCGGCATAGTATTCGAAAATGATTTTGGAGAGCGGTGCTTTATATTTAAGAAAATCATCAAGGCGCTCGGAAATATCAAAGACAACCATGACTACTGTAAAAATTGCCATGGTATAAATAAAGGTACCAATGTATTTTTTTATGATGTACCTATCAATGATATTAAGTTGCATAGCTATAATTTATGATCAAGTTTCTTTACCATGTCGTTTTTCCATTGGTAAAAAGAGCCGCTGCTTATATGTGATCTGGCTTCTGCCATCAACCAAAGATAGAAATGTAAATTATGTAAACTGGCAATTTGCGCCCCTAAAATTTCCTTCGAGCGAATAAGATGCCGTAAATATGCCTTTGTATAAACCCGATCAATGGCTAAATCGCTTTCGATATCAATGGGCGAAAAATCATCTTCCCATTTTTTATTTTTGATGTTAATTATACCATTTTTTGTGAACAACATGCCGTTTCGTCCATTTCTGGTTGGCATGACACAATCAAACATATCGATTCCCAACGCAATGTTTTCAAGTAAATTTATTGGCGTTCCAACGCCCATTAAATAACGTGGCTTTTCTTTCGGAAGAATCGAACAGACGATTTCGGTCATGCTATACATTTCTTCTGCCGGCTCTCCTACCGAAAGTCCGCCAATGGCATTTCCTTCCCGGTCATAGGATGCAATCGTCTCCGCTGATTGCTCCCTGAGGTCTTTATAAGTAGACCCTTGGACGATAGGGAACAACGATTGTTCAAACCCGTATAAAGGTTCTGTTTGGTCGAAACGTGTACAGCAGCGTTTGAGCCAACGGTGGGTCATTTCCATTGAATTTCGGGCATATCCATAATCACATGGATAAGGGGTACATTCATCGAAAGCCATCACGATGTCGGCACCGATGACGCGTTGTATGTCCATCACCTTTTCGGGGGTGAATAGATGCCGGGAACCATCAATATGCGATTGGAACGTAACTCCCTCTTCCTTTATTTTTCTGGCTTCCGTCAGGGAATATACCTGATATCCGCCACTGTCGGTTAGTATGGGTTTTTCCCAACCATTAAATTTATGAATGCCACCTGCCTTTTGGAGTACATCCAATCCGGGGCGAAGGAACAAATGATAAGTATTACCCAAGATAATCTGTGCTTTTATATCCTTACGTAATTCATGTTGATGTACGGCTTTTACAGATCCTGCTGTTCCTACAGGCATGAATATTGGCGTTTGAATGCTGCCGTGGGCAGTTTCAATTTCACCAACTCGTGCCTTGGTCAGTGTATCGCTGGTTTTTACAGTGAACTTCATTTATTACTTATTTGCTTAAAGGCAGGATATGACATGTCGTTCTAGACAGGGCAGTTGATTTATCGGATGCAAAAATAGCAAAAATTGAAAGCTAAATATAGACTAGTTTGCGGAGGCGTATTAATGTGGAATCTGCTGAAATCTTTTTATTTCATTTACATCCTTATCTTTGTGTCAACAAGAAACACGATATACTTTGATTCAGCTTCTCCTATCTTTTTGGCCAATTTTGCTTTTTGGTATAACGGTATTGTTCCAATTGTACTATTTGATCTTTGTGTATAGGAAGATAGCGGCTTATAAAATACAGGTGCTACCTGAAAAGGAAGAGATGCTTCCCCTTTCCGTGATAATTTGTGCAAGGAATGAAGAAGAAAACCTTAAACAGTTCCTCCCATCTATTCTATTGCAGCGTTACCCTGAATTTGAAGTGATTGTAGTTAATGATTGTTCAGTTGACGATAGCGAGTGGCTTTTAAAAAAATATGCCGAACAATATACCAATCTTCAGGTGATTAACCTCAAAGAACACCCGCGTTATAAACATGGTAAAAAGTTTGCGGTTACCATTGGAATTAAAGCAGCGAAACATGAGCATTTAGTGTTTACTGATGCAGATTGTCAACCGCAGTCGGACAACTGGTTAACCTATATTGGCCACACCTTCACAACGGGTGTGGAAATTGTGCTCGGATATTCTCCATATATAAAACAACCCGGCTTCCTTAATCGCTTTATTCGTTTTGAAGCTTTTCATACAGCGATGAGTTACCTATCTTATGCATTAAAGAATCGTGCCTATATGGGAGTCGGGAGAAACATGGCTTATACAAAAAAACTTTTTTTTAAAGGAAAAGGCTTTGCCAATCACATGCATATTGCTTCTGGGGATGATGATTTATTTGTAAATCAAAATGCGAGTGCAGACAATACCGCCATCTGTATTCACCCGGATGCACACGTCTGGAGCATCCCCAAGCAGCGTTATGCAGATTATTATATACAAAAGCTACGACATTATAGCGCATCAAAAGCCTATAAAGCTGATCATAAACGAATGCTGGCAAACCAAATAGTTTCTGCTGTCGCTTTTTATTGTCTTTTGTTAGCCTGTTTTTTAATTTATCCCTTATATTGGAAATATTTCTTGGCTGTCTATCTTTTGCGGTTAATCGTTCAACTTATTATCTACAGGGCAGCGATGAAAAAGCTTAGGGTCTTGGATTTGTTTGTTTTCTTGCCTATTCTTGACATTGTTTATTATTTTTATAGCTGTTTTAGTGGCTTCCTCTCCCTTTTTAAAGGAAATGTAGGTTGGAAATGAGCGCTGCTGAGACTTTGCTATGATCTGTCAATTTAAAATAACTACTATTGAATTTTGATTCTACGTTTATAATAAAGTATTTCCCGCACTTATCGGAACGTCAAAAAGAACAATTCTCTGCTCTTTACCCTCTTTATAAGGTATGGAATGCTAATATTAATGTTATTTCGCGGAAAGATATCGATAGCCTCTATTTACGTCATGTACTCCACGCATTGGCGATTGCGAAATTTATTCGTTTTCGAGCCGGTGAAAAAATAATGGATGTTGGAACGGGTGGAGGGTTCCCGGGTATTCCTTTGGCTATTCTTTTTCCTGAAACGGATTTTTGTTTGGTCGATTCGATAGGGAAGAAAATTAAGGTAGTGAAGGAGGTGGCCAATAGTATTGGACTGGAGAACGTGAATGCCATACAATCACGGGCCGAAGACGTGAAAGGGAAATTCCACTTTGTGGTCTCAAGGGCAGTTGCACAATTAAAGGATTTCTACCCTTGGGTACAGAATAAGATTGAAAAGATATCGTTAAACGCCGTACCAAATGGCATTATTTATTTAAAAGGAGGTGATTTAGCAGAAGAGATTAAAGCATCTGGCTTGAAGGCTGAAACTTATCCGATAAGCGATTATTTCGAGGAGTCTTTTTTTGATACCAAATATATTGTTTTTATCCCAGCATAACTTATGGAGCCGCCCTGTCCAATACTTCATGATTTAGCCCTTAGCTTTAGCCCCGGAATTGGGGTAGTTACCTTGAGAAACTTGGTAAATTATTTTGGTTCTTCCCAGGCTGTAATGGAAGCTACGAAAGATACACTACAACAGGTTGAAGGGGTAGGACATAAGATTTCTACCGGTATACTTGCCGGAAGGATTGAGGCTTATGAGCGAGCCAATAAGGAAATGGCATTTGCAAAAAAGCATGGTATAGAAATATTGACTTTTTCGGACAAGCGATACCCTCAGCGCTTAAGGCAATGCTATGATGCCCCGTCGGTATTGTATTACCGTGGGACTGCTGATTTGAATTCGTCAAGGGTTGTGAGTATCGTGGGGTCGCGGAACGCAACAATCTATGGGAAAAAGATCTGCGTAGAATTGATGGAGGGTTTGACCGATTATAATGTTTTGGTGGTAAGTGGACTTGCTTATGGAATTGATAGTTGTGCGCATAAGGAAAGTGTAAAATATTCAATCCCGACAGTCGGTGTATTGGGCCATGGATTAGATATGATCTATCCCGCTGCCAATCGAAAGCTGGCGGTGGCGATGCTTGGCAATGGTGGCTTACTGACTGAATTCCCTTCATTGACGAAACCTGACCGACAGAACTTCCCACAAAGGAACCGGATCATAGCAGGCTTGGCCGATGTAGTGATCGTCATTGAGGCTGCGATGCGTGGCGGCGCATTAATTACCGCAGAAATCGCCAATAATTACAATCGGGATGTTTGCGCATTTCCGGGAAATATAGATCAGGAGTATTCTGAGGGGTGCAATTTTTTGATCAAATCCAATCGCGCTCATCTTATTTCACGGGTCAAGGATTTAGAATACCTTATGAACTGGGAAAAGGAATATAAAACCCCGGTATTAGCACCGGCAAAAGCAGATCCTACTTTAACTTCTATTGAAAAAAGACTAGTAGAATTGATAAACAAAAACGGACCGATCGGTATAGATGAAATAGCCTCCGAAATGCAGGTTATACAAGGTAAAATCGTTATGGCCTTATTGGAATTAGAGATGAAAGGTTTGGTCGTTGCCTTACCTGGAAAAGTTTTTAGGACTGCTTGAGGACAAAGCCCTACATCCTTCAAGCCAATTCGTTTGGATACGCTTTCCACGCGACGTATCCCATCCCTTTACTTATCAGCTTCCAATCGTCTATCGGAAATTGGAGCTGTACTATTGCACATGGTGGAATACTGCCTAAGTCTTCATCACTTAGGTAGGTTATCAGTTCGGATAAGCCCGGATTATGTCCAACGATAGCAATATTGGAGAAGCTGTTGTTCATATGGTTTATAATCGATAAGAGGGTATTTGTGGTAGCTTCATAGATCATATTTTCAGGTTGAATTTTTCGCATTGACAATCTAAGGTTCTCTGCAAAAGCCTTAGCAGTGCTTAAGGCGCGGTTGGCCGGACTACTTATAAAAAATTTAGGAAGCGTTTTGTGATGAAACAGTCGTTGGCTCATCTTAATCGCGTCGCCTTGGCCTTTCGCGGTCAGCTTTCTATCAAAGTCGCTGATTTTATGGAGTGTTTCTGCCTGCGCGTGTCTAATGAGGAAAAGATTTTTGGGCATAACCAAGCTTTTCTTTAATCCGTGCAATTATTATGCCCGGATCAATGGAATGCATACAGGCATGATCACCACGATAACAAGGTTTGTTGCCGTATACAGAACATGGCCGGCAGTATAAATCAATTTGAATCGTATCCTTTTCGTCTTGTCCGTAGCCTAAAAAACCAGCATATGGATGTGTTGCGCCCCATATAGATAACACTTTTATTCCCATCAGGGAAGCTAGATGCATGCCGGCAGAATCCATTGATACCATGATATTCAAATTGCTGATGATTGCCAGTTCTTCCTGTAAGGTTGTTTTTCCAACTAAACTTATTACATTGGGGAATCGTTTTTCCCATTCCTCTGCAACCACCTTCTCGTCATACCCTCCACCGAAAATAAACAGCTGGATGTTATAAAGACTGAGGTTTTGAACTACTATTTCCATTTTTTCCAATGGATAGATCTTTTCAGGGTGTTTGGCGAAAGGCGATATCCCTATTCTATTCTCGATATCCTTTGAAAAGAGATATTGGTAGGAAGATGGGATTTTTTTCTTTTGAGGAATAAGTTGCTGGTGCAAGGTTAAGGGGAAACCAAGTTTCCTAAATACATCTGCATAGCGTTCGATAGTATTGTGTAAAGGTTGTAATCGTTTGCTTTTTTTTCGGACCAACGCTTTTTTCTCTTTGCGTCCTTTATCTATTTGTTTTATCGGAATCTTAGTGTAACGTAAATATCCTGACAGCAGGTTGCTTCTCAAGTTGTTGTGCAAATCAGCAATAGCAATAGGGTGATAAGCATGGAGCTCTCTAGACAATTTGAATAAGCCATGTATGCCCCTGTGCCGCTTTTTAGTATCTAGTGGATGGAAGTGTATATTCTCTATGTCTTCAAAAAAAGCCGCAAAGGATGGTCTACTAACCATAATGACTTCAATATGCTTGTTTTGTTGACAGAAGTCACGAACAACAGCTGCACACATTGCAACATCCCCCATGGCGGAGAACCGAAAAACCAAGAGGCGGTTGCTTGCAGTCATAAATAATAAAGAAAAGAGCCTGAAAAATTATTTTTTAGTAGTGTATAATATTGGGTTTAGCTCGGGATCATTATACATCTTCATTTGTTTGTAGACTTTCATGAATTTTACACCCTTCGAGATATCTTCAATGAGTTCGTCAATACTTTGGGATAGATCTTTTTGTTGTTGCTTTAAAATATTCAGTTTGTTCTGGCATTGCTCGCGATGAGACCGGCTGGCATCAGAACGCGTTGCTTCAATCTCCATATGGTAGATTTTAAGGGCAAGGATAGATAAGCGGTCAATTGCCCAAGCTGGCGTTTCCGAATTTAACTTGGCGTTGACCTTTGGGAGAATATGGGTGAATTTCTGTAGAAAATAACTATCGATATATTCTACAGTATCTGTTCGGTCTTGATTGGACTGGTCGATCCTTCGTTTCCAATACAAAGCTTCTTCTGGTTTGATATCAGGGTTCCTGATGACATCTTCCATGTGCCACTGAGCCGTATCGATCCAACATTTTAAATAGAATAAATGCTCCAGGTTTTCTTTAGGGTAAGGATTGGCTATCGGCTGATCAATGTTATCATGATCATGGTAATCGGCAATAGCTTGTCGGAAAACAGAGTTGGCTTGTTCACTTATCATGTTCAAACTTAGATAAAATTGTGTTAGGGAGAAAATTTAAGGAATAATTGTCGGTTTGTGGGCTTTAAAGAAGTGGTCGATGTCATCAACGGACATACAGTTAAGGCAATTTTCGGCAGTTAGGCCCCCTTTACGGGCAATCAAAACCCCGAAATGGGTGTACCCAAGTTCGGCGGTATGGTGTGCATCTGGGTTGATGGAAAGCTTTACTCCCCTTTCGAGGCAATAAGGAATCCATCTCCAATCGATGTCTAACCTTAAGGGATTTGAATTAATCTCTATAACAACCTGGTTGGCCGCGCAAGCATCAATGACTTTTTTATGATCGATGGGATAACCTTTTCTAAATAAGAGTTGCCGGCCCGTTGGATGGCCCAGTATCGTTGTATAAGGATTCTCTATCGCTTTTATTAGCCGTTCAGTTGCTTTCTTCTCATCCATAGCTAATTGGGAATGGATGGAAGCTACAACGAAATCAAATCCGGCAAGGATATCATCGGGATAGTCGAGCGAACCGTCGGCCAAGATATCGGATTCAATGCCTTTAAAAATGCGAAAAGGTGCCAGCTTCTCATTAAGGGCGTCTATTTCTCCCCATTGTTGTTTTACTTCATTGATTTTTAAGCCGTCCGCATAGACTGCGGTCTTTGAGTGGTCTGAGATCCCAAAATAATCAAGTTTTAAAACATCCCGGCAATGCAGCGCCATTGTTTCTACGGAAAAAACACCGTCGCTCCATGTACTATGGTTATGAAGGTTCCCTTTTAAATCAGACTCGGTGATGAGTTTGGGAAGCTGTTTCTTTTTTGCTAGTGTGATTTCAATATTTCCCTGACGTTGTTCAGGAGGTATATAGCTTAAACCAGCTTCTTTGTAAATCAGTTCTTCTGATGACAGCCTGGGGATACCCGACGGAAATAGAGATTTTAATTCATCAACATGTTTTTCATTGCCGGTAGTTTCGATTAAACGGACATGATAGTCGGTTTTCTCACAGAGGAAAATACAGATTGGGAAACCGCTGCTGTGCATCGCAGAAATACTTTCCTCTTTTTCTGTTAATGCTTCGAAAAACGAGGATTCCTTTAAACGTACCAGAAGGTCAGCCGGACCCATAGCTACTAAAAAATCCAGGCATTCCAGCACTTCCATGTTTCTTCTATAATCGCCAGTAAATGAAACTAGTGCATCTTTCCCGGAAAGCTTCTTTAACAGGTCCAGTACCTCAATCGCGGTCTTTTCGACATCTGCATACCTAAATTTCTTTTCATTGGCGAGGGTGAACTCGACAATTTGCTGAATTTCCGCTTCTGTCTTCTTTCCGAAACCTTTTAAGGGCGATAATTTGCCATCCTCACAAGCATGCCAAAGGTCACCTAGGTTATCAATGCCCAGTTCTTTCCAAATGATGGCAACTTTCTTTGCCCCTAATCCTTTTATGCCCAACATTTTCAAAATGCCTGGAGGCGTAGTTTCCCTTAATCGGGTAAGCTCTTTTAATGTACCCTCTTCGAGCAATTCCTGAACTTTGGCTGCTATACTCTTTCCTACCCCCTGAATACGGGAGAGTTCTTCTAAGTTGTCAAGGGAGATTTGGAAGGGAAGTTTGCCAAGGGTTCTTGCCGCTTTATCAATTGCCGATACCTTAAAAGTATTTTCCCCATGAAACTCCAACAGTTGGGCTAGTAGTTTAAATTGACGTGCAATAATCTTATTTTCCATTATTGTATACTTAAGGTATAGGGAAGGCGTGCTTGAATGCCCGTTTGATCCAGAATCTGCTTGCCTTGTTGATAATAGGGATAAGCTGCCTTTAGTTCTTGTTTTGTATACCATATCCGTATATTGTCAGCGGCATTTGTCAGCAGCTTTTTTATTGGATCGGACAGCGAGGGATAATTTACGACCTTATATTCTTTTTCTTTAAGGTTGGCTTTATGAGCTGCGGCTTTTATGGCATCCTCAATGCTTCCCAATCGATCCACCAGTCCCAGTTGAACAGCTTGCTCTCCACTCCATACCCGGCCTTGGCCCACACTATCAATATATGAGCGTTCTTTGCTCCGACCTTCAGCGACTTTGCTCGTAAATGTGAAATAAATACGATTTATTTCTTGTTGGATAATATTCCGCTCTTCCATAGTCAATGGCCGGCTCATAGTAGCGAGATCAGCAAATTTACCTGTTTTCACGATGTCAAATGTAACTCCCAATTTATCGTTTAAGAAATTTTGCAGATTAGGTATAATTCCAAAAACGCCAATAGAGCCGGTAATAGTGTTGGGTTGCGCAAAAATAGAATCTGCCGCACATGAGATATAATAGCCACCTGATGCGGCGACATCTCCCATAGAAACTATGATGGGCTTTACCGCTTTCGTGAGCTTTACTTCACGCCAGATCACATCTGAAGCTAAAGCGCTACCGCCCGGTGAGTTAACCCGCAGAACCACTGCTTTTATTTTCTTGTCTTTTCGTGCGTTCCGGATGGCCCGGGATATTTTTTCAGACCCTATCTGTTCATTCGATCCTTCCCCTGAAACAATTTCGCCTACGGCATATACCACAGCTATCCGATCTTTTGAGGTATTGGGTTTCTTTTCCGGGTTGCTATAATTTTCGATGGAGATGAGATTCAGTTTTTTATCTTCATCGACATGTAGTTTGGTTTTTAATTCTTCAATGATTTCATCTTTATATTTTGTTGCATCGACTAATTTTTCCTGCACAGCGGTTTCTGCATTTCTGACTTTTAGGCCATCGGCGATGGCATATAAAGAATCTATGGGGAGTTTTCGGCTGTCAGAGATCTTCTCTAGATAGTGATGATAAATAGATCCAAGCAAGGAGGTAACTTGTTCGCGGTTTGCATCACTCATTTTGTCCTGAATAAAAGGTTCAACGGCACTTTTATATGTCCCTACTTTGATTACTTGGGCTTCTATTCCAAGTTTATCCAACGTACCTTTAAGAAACATGGACTGTGAGGCAAACCCATTAAACTCTACGAGGCCTTCTGGATTTAAATAAATTTTGCTGGCAGTAGACGCTAAGTAATAAGCAGATTTTGAATAATATTCGGCATAAGCTATAATGAACTTATTGGAAGTTTTAAAATCGAGCAAAGCATTCCTTATTTCTTCTAAGGTTGCAAAACTTGAAGGAATAGTGCTTAAATCCAGATAAATCCCTTTAATTTTATCGTCAGTTTTAGCCGTTTCTATGCGATATAGAATATCATTTAACCCAATATTTTCGTCCTTCAAGCTCGGGAAACTGAAATTTTCGAAAGGATTTTTACTTGTACGTTCGGCTATTGGATAGTCTAGACGTACGGTTAAAATCGAATTTTCTTTGACTTCTCTACCTTCTTTGTTGCCTACGGAGTTTACCATGAGGCCCACTATACCAAAAAAAATGAAGAGAAGGAGAAGACCGGATACCACTATCCCGACCATGGTAGCCAATACGTATTTAAGAAATTGTTTCATTCGTTATTTTTGTTTAATAATTTGGATAGAACGCGGTTTTCGCACCTATTTATTAGATGTTAACAAGTATGGTTTGTTACAGTTTTACGTGAAAGCTCTTTGAATATATTGTCATTATAAAATTATAGTTTTGCCCTATGGCTCAGGTATTTTTGCTGTTAGGTGCGAACTTGGATAATCGGTTTGTCCAAATGGAGAAAGCTTTCAATGAAATTGAAAAGCAAATAGGAGCGGTGACACGTTATTCTTCTCTTTATGAAACTGCTGCATGGGGCAAGGAAGATGAACCTGCCTACCTAAATCAAGTTTTACTGGTTGAAACATCATTGCTTCCTTTGGAGGTGTTAAAGGAAATAAACGGAATCGAAAATCGGTTAGGACGAATCCGTAACTTGAAATGGGGATCAAGGACTATCGACATCGATATTTTATTTTATGATGACGAGGTGATCGAGAGTGAACGGCTGATGGTTCCGCATCCCTTTCTGCATCAGCGGAAATTTGCCTTAGTTCCTTTAAATGAGATTGCGCCATATCTCCTTCATCCTGTTTTAAAGAAAAGGGTGTCCGCATTATTGTTAGAAGTTGAAGATGATTTACTTGTTAGAAAAATAGGGGATTAGCTGGGGGCTACTAACCTACTTTCAGTGTAAACTCATAGCTCTCCATTATCAAATTGGCCAAAAGCTTTTTACAAGCCTCCTCTACTGATTTTCTAGCCGTTTCTTCATCAGCCGCTTCCACTTCAAGCGTAATATGTTTTCCTATCCTTATATTTTGAATATTGGATAGTCCGAGGTTCTTCATGCTACCTGTGACTGCTTTTCCTTGCGGGTCAAGAATTTCTTTTAAAGGCATTACGTTAATCTCTGCGATAAACTTCATGGTTGGTTTTAAATTGTAAGAGTGATAAAACGATATAAATAATTAAAATCAACGGTATGGCAGCAAAGTTAAGGAATAGGATTAAGATGCCACCTAAAATAATTAAGGTATATCGGTTTCGGTTATTTGCAAAACTAAGGTCTTTAAATTTTAAAGATAACAAAGGCAATTCAGCTATTAGCAAGAAGCAGAGGAGCAAGGTGATGATCAATAAAACGATTGCGTTTTGCAAGGCAAGGGCGGCGACCCCGTCAATGAAAGGTAGTGACATGATAAAAAGCGCACATGCAGGAGTAGGTAAGCCAATAAAGTTTTCTGATTGCCGGGTATCTATATTGAATTTTGCCAAGCGAAGGGCGGAAAAGACGGCAATCAGGAAGGCGGAATAGGGAAGCCAGTCCACAGCAAATACGCTAGGTGCCTGTAAAAATAGTTTATAAAGGATTGCCGCCGGTAAAACCCCAAAACTAACTACGTCGGCCAATGAATCCAGTTCTTTACCAATGAGAGAATATGTTCTCAGCCAACGAGCCACCATTCCGTCAAAAAAGTCGAAAGCTGCCGATAACAAAATAGCATATCCAGCATATTCCAGTTGCCCTTTGAAAGCAAAAACAATCCCAACGCATCCGCTAAATAAGTTCAAGCAGGTGATGAAGTTGGGAATATGCCGTTTCATAGGTGTGTATTTCCGGTCAAAAAACTACCCATTCATACTCATTAGAAATTCCTCGTTACTTTTTGTTCCTCTCATTTGCTGCAATAGAAATTCCATGGCTTCGTTTGAGTTCATGTCGGCCAAATGATTTCTTAATATCCAAATACGCTGAAGGGTTTCTTTATCCAGTAACAAGTCGTCGCGACGGGTACTTGAAGAGGTTAAGTCGATGGCAGGGAAGATGCGCTTGTTCGATAATTTACGGTCAAGTTGTAATTCCATATTGCCGGTTCCTTTAAATTCTTCGAAAATAACTTCATCCATCTTTGAGCCTGTTTCAATGAGGGCGGTGGCCAAGATTGTGAGCGACCCGCCATGTTCGATGTTACGGGCGGCCCCGAAAAAGCGTTTGGGTTTGTGCAATGCATTGGCATCCACCCCCCCTGACAATATTTTTCCCGAAGCGGGGGCAACGGTATTGTAAGCACGGGCTAAACGGGTAATTGAATCGAGTAAAATGACTACATCATGTCCACATTCTACCATTCTTTTGGCTTTCTCCAGAACGATGTTTGCAATTTTTACGTGCCTTTCGGCAGGTTCATCGAAAGTCGATGCCACCACTTCGGCCCGGACATTTCTTGCCATATCCGTAACTTCCTCCGGGCGTTCATCGATTAATAAGATAATCAAATAGACCTCAGGATGATTTGCCGCTATCGCGTTCGCAACATCCTTCAAAAGCATCGTTTTACCAGTTTTTGGCTGGGCGACTATAAGTCCACGTTGCCCCTTGCCGATTGGGGTAAATAAATCAATAACCCGTGTCGAGTGATTCCCCGGCGATGTGTAGAGGTTAAGCTTTTCTGTTGGGAAAAGAGGCGTTAAATAATCAAAGGGTACCCGGTCTCTTACCTCTGCAGGGTTCTGGCCATTAATTCCTTCAACTCTAACCAATGGGAAATATTTTTCACCTTCCTTTGGTGGTCTGATGTTTCCACGAACAGTATCACCTGTTTTCAAGCCAAATAACTTTATTTGTGATTGTGATACATAGATGTCATCCGGGGAAGTAAGATAATTGTAATCTGAGGAGCGTAAGAAACCGTAACCATCAGGCATGATTTCCAAGACTCCTTCATTAACTATTACATTATCAAAATCCAAATTTGTTGGTGCGGGTTGTGAAGGGGAATCGCTTTTTGTTGAATTGGCAGTATTCGCTTTTCGTTCTGCACGTTGATTTTGTGGATTTTCACGTGTGATGGTTTCGGATTTTTCTTTTGTTGGGAAAAGAGATGCTGTTTCCTGCTTTGGTTCCGTTGGAACACGGAAGTCGATTTCTTGTCCGGACTTGTTTGTGACGTTTACGACCTCTGATGTTTTTGGCTTTCTCGTTCTCCGTCTTGGTTTATCGCCTTCTTGAACCGGTGGACTTGAGGAGTTGTTCGCTTCACCTTCCTTACTGTTTTCCACAATTTTGTTAATCAATTCAGGTTTGCGTAGTTTATCTACATAGGGTATACCAATCGATTCTGCAATTTCACGAAGCTCAGACACAAGCTTAGCGTTCAATTCATTAATATTCATCAAATAATTTTATAAAGTAAATAGGATTACGTTTTTGTATTTCAAACAAAAAATTCTTAAACTAATTTTTGTTAACGTTGAAGTATTGTTATGTCGTCGGTTAATTCGATTTCCCGAGACGATTAGAATAATTCTGGGATTACGGCACAATTGTATGCATAAGATTCGAGAAAACAAAAATTTTATTAAAAAAAATCACATCAACCCTCACATTTTGGTATTTTTGCACGAAATCTGGCAGATTCTCTACATATGACGCGCGCACAGCTTATTTCCCAAATCAAACAAAAGAAATCTTTTCTTTGCATCGGACTGGATACGGACATTAACAAAATTCCTTCTTTTTTGTTAGGATATTCGGATCCTGTTTTTGAATTCAACAGGCAAATTATTGAAGCCACCGCTGATCTTTGCGTGGCCTATAAACCTAATATCGCTTTTTATGAATACAGGGGAGTAGCCGGTTGGAAGAGTTTGGAGAAAACCTGGCAAGCGTTGCCAAAAAACTGTTTGAGTATTGCTGATGCCAAACGTGGGGATATCGGCAATACCGCAGATCGGTATGCGCAGGCATTTTTTAATCATGAAACATCGGGCTTAGGTTTTGACGCAATAACCGTTGCTCCATATATGGGTAAAGATTCCGTAAAACCTTTTCTCAAAATTGAAGGAAAATGGGCTATCCTATTGGCATTGACATCGAATGCTGGAGGACTGGATTTTCAAACCCTGGAAGATAAGGATGGCGTATCGTTGTTTGAGCAGGTAATCAAGAAGGCTAATACTTGGGGAAATACAGGGAACCTGATGTATGTCGTAGGGGCCACCCGGGGTGAGGCCTTTAAACGGATACGTGCGCTTGCACCAGAACATTTCTTATTGGTTCCCGGCATAGGTGCCCAAGGGGGTAATTTTGAAGATGTGTGCCGATACGGCATGAATCAAGATTGCGGTTTGCTAGTGAATGCAACCCGTTCGATCATTTATGCATCGTCAGGTAAAGATTTTGCACAGGCTGCACGTGAAGAAGCCTTACTCCTGCAAAAGAAAATGGAGCGCCAATTAATAGAGGCAGGGATAGTCGTTCCTTAGAGAACATTGGCAGCAGGCACATGTATCGATTGATCTGGGGTTTATCAAATTAGGGTAAAATACCTCACTTACCTCGCTTAATTGCATATCAAATTGTACCTTTGTAAGTGATTAAGATTTGCTTTATACCCTTTCACTCAATAAGCGAGTCTTATAACAGATAGTATAATGAATACAGAGAAAGATATATTAGAAGAATTAGCTACTGAGGAGTATAAATACGGATTTACCACCGATATTGAGATGGATATTGCTCCTAAGGGATTATCCGAGGATATTATTCGCTTTATATCGAAAAAAAGACAGGAGCCTGAATGGTTGTTGGAGTGGCGTCTGAAAGGTTATAGGCAATTTATAACGATGTCGATTCCCAATTGGCAAAACTTTAAACATCCCGAAGTGGATTTTCAGGATATGTCATATTTTGCTGCGCCTAAGAAGAAGCCGACATTAAACAGTATGGATGAGGTAGATCCTGATCTCATAGAAACTTTTAAAAAATTGGGAATTCCATTAGATGAGCAAAAGGTGCTCGCTGGTGTAGTGGCCGTAGATGCTGTTTTTGATTCCGTTTCTGTTAAGACGACTTTTCAGAAGAAGCTAAAAGAGAAAGGGGTTATTTTCGGTCCGTTGAGCGAGGCGGTGAAAAGTCATCCGGATTTGGTAAAAAAATACCTGGGATCGGTTGTTCCGGCAACAGATAACTTTTATGCGGCGTTGAATGCTGCGGTATTCACTGACGGTTCTTTTGTCTATATTCCCCCCGGTGTCGAATGTCCGATGGAGTTATCTACATATTTTCGTATTAATGCGGCAAACACCGGTCAATTTGAGCGTACGCTTATCATTGCAGACAAAGGTTCGTATGTCAGTTATCTTGAAGGATGTACTGCTCCTCAACGGGATGAAAACCAGATGCACGCTGCCGTGGTAGAGCTGATTGCCCTTGATGATGCGGAAATCAAATATTCAACCGTACAGAATTGGTTCCCGGGCGATAAAGATGGGAACGGTGGGATATATAATTTTGTTACCAAACGGGGTTTATGCAAAGGTCATCATAGTAAAATCTCATGGACACAGGTAGAAACGGGGTCAGCGATTACGTGGAAATACCCTGGTGTGTTATTGAAAGGTGATTATTCTGTAGGTGAATTTTATTCTGTAGCATTGACGAAAAATCATCAAATAGCGGATACAGGAACAAAAATGATTCATATGGGCAAACATACGCGCAGCAAGATTATTTCTAAAGGAATTTCTGCCGGTGTGAGCCAAAATAGTTATAGGGGATTGGTTAAAATCACCAGGCATGCAGAGCAGGTCCGTAATTTTACACAGTGTGATTCGTTGCTAATAGGTGACCGATGTGGGGCACATACGTTTCCATATATTGAATCCAAAAATGATTCCGCAACCTTAGAGCATGAAGCTACTACTTCTAAAATTGGAGAAGACCAGATATTCTATTTGAACCAGCGAGGAATCGACTCCGAAAAAGCAGTCGGCCTTATCGTGAATGGCTATGCAAAAGAAGTGTTGAATCAATTGCCTATGGAATTTGCTGTGGAAGCACAGAAGCTCTTGGCTATCTCCTTAGAAGGAAGTGTTGGATAGGGTTATTGTTTTCAGCGAATAGATTTTTTGGGCGACAACGGTGTTGGCCTATACATAATAAAAATTAAGGATAATAATGCTAAGTATAAAGAACCTACATGCATCTGTAGAGAATAAACAAATATTAAAGGGGTTAAACCTTGAAGTGAAAGCTGGCGAAGTACATGCGATTATGGGACCCAATGGTTCTGGGAAGAGTACCTTGGCTTCTGTACTAGCGGGAAGAGATTCATATGAAGTTACAGATGGAGAAGTGATGTTGGATGGTAAGGATTTATTGTCCCTAGCTCCTGAAGATAGAGCAAGGGAAGGGATATTTCTTGCATTTCAATACCCTGTTGAGATTCCCGGTGTGTCAAATATAAACTTTTTGAAAACGGCAGTCAATGAAATTCGGGCACATAAAGGCCTGCCGCCGATGGAAGCGAAAGCATTCTTAAAAATGGTTAAGGAGAAGCAACAGCTTGTTGATTTTGATGCCAAATTGACGAATCGCTCCCTAAATGAAGGGTTTTCAGGGGGTGAAAAGAAAAGAAACGAGATCTTTCAGTTAGCCATGCTTGAACCACGGTTGGCTATCTTAGATGAAACAGACTCAGGACTAGATATTGATGCCTTACGTATTGTGGCAAAAGGGGTCAACGAATTAAGGTCGTCGGAGAATGCTTTTGTGATGATTACGCACTACCAACGTTTGCTGGAATATATTGTTCCCGATTATGTACATGTGCTATATGATGGTCGTATTGTGCGTTCGGGCACAAAGGATTTGGCATTGGAGTTGGAAGAAAAAGGTTACGATTGGCTCAAAGAATCTGTTGATGCCCCAAATGCAATATAAATAGAAATGATTACACAGGTTTCAAATTCTTTATATCAACAACTAAAAACGTCTTTTGAGGAAGGGCTTTCTATGGGAGACCGCCCAATAGGGAAATTACGGAAAGCTGCTTATGAGCGATTCATTACAACAGGTTTCCCGAATGCAAAACATGAAGAGTGGCGGAATACTGGTGTTCAGGCATTGGTTAATGAAAACTTTGTGTTCGATTCGCATTTACCAGGTCGTGTTGTGAATAGCAATGCAGCGGAGATCGCAGGAAAAGATGTTTATAAGATCATATTGGTAAATGGCGTTTTCAGGCAGGACCTTTCGGACATCCCATTGGAAAAAGGCGTGGAAGTGCTGCCTACTACAGACGCTCTTGAGCATAAAGTGTTTGCTGCTCATTTTGCGCAATATGCAGATAAAAGTGATAATCCTTTTGTAAGCATTAATACCGCCTTGGCAAAAGATGGCTTTTTTATTCATGTTGCCGATGGATGTTGTGTGCGGAAGGCATTTCATGTGATCCATATTTCCGCTACCCATACTTCAGCTCTCTATCAAAGCCGTAACTTAATCATCATAGGAAAAAATGCTGAGGCTGAAATAATAGAATCTTTTATCATTGAAGAGGATTCCGATCAGAGTTTGAGTAATGTTGTTTCAGAAATAGTATTGGCTGATAACGCTAAATTGGAGCATTATTACATTCAGATTGCCGATCATCAAGGCAGGTACTTGAATCATACCGAAGTAATGCAACAAAAACACAGTGTTTATAATAATTATAACTGTGTTTTTCCAGGGGCTTCTTTTGTGAGGAATAACATTTATGTGAGGTTAGCGGATGAGGATGTAGAGAGTCATTTGTATGGTATTTCATTAACTTCAGCTAACCAACTAGTCGACAACCACACTTTAATGGATCACAGGGAACCCCACTGTGAAAGCTACGAATGGTACAAAAATATCATTCAGGAAGAATCTACCGTTATTTTTAATGGGAAAATATTCGTGCGTGAAGATGCCCAAAAGACAAATGCTTTTCAACAGAATAATAACATGTTGATGGGCGATCAGGCTACCATTTTTACTAAACCACAATTGGAGATCTTTGCCGATGATGTTAAGTGTAGCCATGGATGTACGATTGGCCAATTTAATGAAGAAGCCTTATTTTACCTCCGTTCCCGGGGGATTAGCCTAGAACAGGCTCGTGTATTATTGGTTCATGCTTTCGCTTTTGATGTTACAGAAAGATTTAAAGACCAGGACATTAAGACTTATGTAAATCGATTAATAGAACAAGGATTGAAAATTGGGGATTGAATTCTTTATATTTTTTTCTCAATTGATTATAAAATAATAGATTTTGACGGGTTACGATATCCAACGCATACGCAAGGATTTTCCTATTTTGGAAAGTACGGTAAACGGTAAACCATTAGTTTATCTTGACAATGGTGCTACTACGCAAAAACCAATGGCCGTAATTGAGGCTATTCAACATTATTACATTAGTCAAAATAGTAACGTTCATCGTGGGGTACATTATCTTAGCCAAGTTGCTACAGACGCTTATGAGATATCAAGAAAGAAGGTCCAGGCCTTTATTCATGCTGAACACGAACGGGAGATTATTTTCACGAAGGGAACTACTGATGGTATAAATCTCGTGGCGAGTTGTTTTGGTAAAGCATTTATTGAGGAAGGAGATGAGGTGATGATATCTGCCATGGAACATCACTCCAATATTGTACCTTGGCAAATGATCTGCCAAGAACGTGGTGCCTCGCTGAAAGTCATTCCCATCACACCGGAAGGAGAGCTGGATATGGCTGCTTATGCCAATATGTTGAATGAGAAAGTAAAAATTGTTTCAGTAACTTATGTCTCCAATACCTTGGGTACCGTTAATCCGGTAAATGAGATAATTGCAAAAGCCCATAGCCAGGGAATTCCGGTATTGCTTGATGCGGCCCAAGCTATTCAACACAAACCTATTGATGTAGTTGCACTGGATGTTGATTTTATGGCATTTTCTGGTCACAAAATGTATGGCCCCACAGGCGTGGGAGTACTCTATGGGAAGGAAAAATGGTTAGATGCTATGCCTCCCTACCAAGGAGGAGGCGATATGATTAAAACCGTTACCTTTGAAGAAACCGTATATAACGATATTCCTTTTAAATTTGAAGCTGGAACACCCAATATTGAAGCGGGCATCTGTTTAACGAATGCTATAGATTATTTAACGACGATAGGTATTGATAATATTGCCCGCTATGAACAGGAATTATTAGCTTATGCTACCAATTCCCTTAGAAATATCCCTGACTTACGCATTTTTGGTACCTCAGAACAAAAATCCAGTGTCATTTCATTTTTGGTTGGAAATACCCATCCTTATGATGTGGGAACGATTCTGGATAAGTTGGGGATAGCAGTTCGAACAGGACATCATTGTACACAGCCTTTGATGGATCACTTTGGAATCCCTGGCACTGTACGGATGTCCATCGGTCTCTATAATACCAAAGAAGAGATTGATTTATTGGTTCGAGGTGTAGAACGTGCGGTAACGATGCTTCAATAAGGGGTTTCTTTAGTTGGCTTTTCTTTCATCTTCAGTGAAGACAATAAAACAACTCGATATAGTTTGATATCAAAAGGAAAATCAAGGCAAATGACGATAGACGAAATACAAGATGAGCTTATAGAGGATTTTGCTTTTCTTCAAGATTGGATGGAAAAATATGAGTACATCATTCAATTGGGAAAAGAGCTCCCCTTGATCAATGATGACTATAAAAAAGAAAAATATCTGATTAAAGGATGCCAATCCCAGGTCTGGCTTCATGCTCAATTGATAGACGGAAAAATCGTTTTTACTGCCGATAGTGACGCGATTATCACGAAGGGCTTGGTGAGTTTAATGGTGAAAGTATTATCGAACCATACGCCGGAGGAAATAGCAAAAGCCAATTTGTATTTTATTGATGAAATAGGTTTGCAAGAACATTTATCACCTACACGCGCCAATGGCTTTCTTTCCATGGTAAAGCAAATGAAGCTATACGGGCTGACTATGAATGCACGTTCTTCAGATTGAATCTACCAAAAGATGCATGTGCATAAAACGCCAGATAAAATGCAGTTTTGGTAAAATAATGTTTGGTATTTCGTAGCTTTATAAACTTAATGTTTTGACTATGGCTTATCAACCTGATAAAATAGATCTTCAGATCTTAAAGATGCTCCAAGAGAATGGAAGAATAACAAATTTGCAGCTTTCCTCCAATATCGGTTTATCACCTGCCCCGACATTGGAACGCGTCAGGAAATTGGAGAATTCCGGTTATATTAAAAGTTATCACGCATTAGTTGACGAAGAGTTATTGGGGCTGGGCATCAAATCATTTATCCAGATTCAGTTGGATTTTCATACCCATAATGCTATCCCGGAGTTCGTTGCGGTCATTAAACAGATTAAAGAAGTGACCGAATGCCATCATGTCACCGGCCAATGCGACTTTATTTTGAAGGTGTATGTGAAAGATATTAAAGCATACGAGACATTGATTATGGAAAAAATTAGTAAAATACCCTATGTCAAAACCTTTCATACCATGATGATCATGTCTACTAGTAAAAAGGAACCTATCGTACCATTGGAATATTGATTATCTTTATTGAGCCTTGAATCGCCTATCTGTCCTTATAATCGCCAGTCGATAGGTTCTTTACCTTGCTTAAGTAATAATTCATTTGTTTTTGAGAACGGTTTGCTCCCGAAAAAACCATGGTAAGCAGAAAAAGGGGAAGGATGGGCAGCCGTAAGTATGTAGTGTTTTCGATGATCAATCAATGCTGCTTTTTGTTGAGCGAACCTTCCCCATAAAATAAATATTATTCCTTGTTTATAAGCGGCTATTTTCCTGATAACTTGATCTGTAAATTCTTCCCAGCCCTTCTTTTGATGAGACCCTGCTTGATTCTGCCTCACGGTTAATGTGGTATTGAGCAATAACACACCTTGTTCGGCCCAATGCGATAAGTCGCCATGGACAGGGGTTTTGAAATTTGGTATATCCACTTCCAACTCTTTAAAAATATTCTTTAATGAAGGTGGTAGCGGAGTGCCTTTAGTTACTGAAAAAGCCAATCCGTGTGCCTGTCCAAGTTGATGATAGGGATCTTGACCTAGAATAACCACCTTGAGATCATCAAAATCCGTTTGCTTAAACGCTTCAAAAACTTTTGATCTCGGCGGGAATACGCTGTACTTTGTCCTCTCCTCCGAAATAAAGCGGGATAATGCCTGCATATAAGGTTTGTCAAACTCGTCTTTTAAAACTGTATTCCAGCTTTCATTAAAGGGTAGCTTCATGTATCAAAATTAAAATTAAAAAACCTAATTCGAAATAGGTTGATAAAACGCTAAAATAAGTGGATATTTGCAATTATTTTAATTGTATATAGAAGATAAGAAAATGCCAAATTTCGTTCGTCTGATTATTTGTTTCCTGCTGTTATGTGGTACCGTTGCTTTATTTGTTTTTCATCTTTGGGGCTGGGGTATTTTAGGGATATTGCTCACCGTTCTCGTTTTGATTACATTCTTTTTTAACGAGAATATGCTTATTGCCCAATATTATTTAAGGAAAGAAAATATGGAAAAAGCGGCCTTTTGGATGGCAAAGATCACAAATTATGAAAAACAACTTATTCGGGTACAACACGGTTATTACCATTTGTTGCTGGGCTTGCTAGAATCGCGTAAAACGCCTTTAAAGGCCGAAAAATACTTTAAGAGAGCCCTCTCATTGGGTATTCATATGGATCATAATGTAGCGCTCGCGAAATTGAGTTTGGCGGGGATAGCCATGGCAAAAAGAAATAAAAGAGAAGCCAATATGTATTTGCAGGAAGCTAAGAGAGCGGATAAAAAGAAATTGATGGCCGATCAAATTAAAATGATGAAAGATCAAATGGGTATGCTTGACCGTACACAAATGCGTTACCGCTAATGTAGATAAAGCGAACTAAAAACGAATTGTTAAGAAGCCGCCGTTTCTTCTTCTTCCAACAGTTGTTTTTCGTAAAGGTCGAAATAACTGCCCTTTCTTTTTAGAAGATCTTCATGAGTTCCCTCTTCAATCACTTTGCCTTTATCCAATACCAAGATATAATCGGCGTTTTTTATCGTGGAAATCCGATGGGATATAAAGATGCAGGTCTTGTGCTGCATAACCTCGCCTAAGTTATTCAGGATTTCTTCTTCTGTTTTGGTGTCAACGGCTGAAAGGCAGTCGTCGAAAATTAAAATTTTCGGATCCTTTATTAAGGCCCGGGCTATGGAAACACGTTGTTTCTGTCCGCCAGATAATGTTATTCCTCGTTCTCCAATCTCCGTTTGAAAGCCCTTTTCGAAACCGGCAATATTTTCATAGATCGCTGCAGCCTTTGCAGCGTGTTCGACTTTCTCCCTGATGAGTTTGTCTTCCCCGAAAGCGATATTCTTGGCAATAGTATCAGAGAAAAGAAAGACATCTTGGGGGACGTAACCGATTTGGGCACGATAATGTTGCAGATTAAATTCCTGAATGTTTTTTCCATCAATTTTTATCTCCCCATCTTCTATATCATACATTCTCATAAGCAACGTTGCTATGGTCGATTTGCCGGATCCGGTGCTTCCGATAATAGCTAGTACCTCACCCTTGGAGACTTGAAAAGAAATATTTTTCAGCGCGTCTATCCCCGTTTCAGGATAGGTGAAATTGACATTCGAGAATTCGATATGACCTTCCACTTCCCGGGGCTTATCGGTATGAGACACGATGGTAGACCGCGTCTTCAAGAATTCATTGATACGTTTTTGGGAAGCAGAGGCACGTTGTACCAGCGAACTGACCCAGGCCAATGACATAGCCGGGAAGGTGAGTTGATTTACGTAAACGATAAATTCAGCGATATTTCCTGATGTGATATTCCCCTTAATAACTTCCAACCCGCCAATGTATACCGTAATAATGGTGCTCAAGCCTACAAGGATTAAAATTAACGGAAAAAAAACAGCCTGTGCTTGGACTAAAGAAATAGAAACCTTCTTGTAGTGATCACTTTCGACAAAAAAAATCTTCTTTTTTTGCTCTTCGCGATTATAAGTCTTGATAACACGTATACCCGAAAAAGTTTCCTGAACAACATTCGAAAGATTTGAAAGCTGCCGTTGAATATATTCACTGCGGATATTGATGATCTTATTCACATACATTATAATCGCTATCAGAAATGGAATAGGTAATAAGGCATAGGTAGCCAAGGTACTGTTCACTCTAAACATCGCAATAATTACCATGATGGATAATACCAAGGTATTGATGGAGTACATGACTGCGGGTCCGAGATAGGCGCGTACCCTGCCCACATCTTCTGTTACCCTATTCATGAGATCACCGGTGTTATTTCTTCGAAAGAAAGCCATATCCAGATGTTGATAATGGGCATATATTTCGTTTTTTAAATCGTATTCAATATGGCGTGACGTAAGAATAATGGTTTGACGCATCAAGAACAAGAAAATTCCACGCATTAATGCTAGCGCTAAGACAAGGATACCGAATAAAAGGAGACTCGAGCCAAACAGTTGATAAACCTCCCGTTGCCGATTGAAACCTTCAAATAACAAGTAGAGATCCATGTTTTCCTTCACTAAGTCAAATGCAATTCGGATAACCTGTGCGGGTAGAATTCCAAAGTAGTTCGACAGAATAACGAATAACAATCCAGGTATTAACCGCCATCGGTATTTATAGAAATATTTATTGAGATAAAATAAGTCTTTCATTGATACGACAAAAATACGGATACTTTACTGAATATACGATCTGTTGTTGGTTTTGCATCCCCTATCTTTAGTCATAAGGAATAACTCACCCAGATAAGATTTAATAAAGCTGAAATCTATGGTTTGATGTGTGATTTAATCAAAAAAGAAATAAAAATTATTACTTTTGAAAAATATTGCTGATTCATAATACACCGAGATGTCCTCCAGATCTTTAAATAAAGATATGTTTACCTTATTAGAAGAATATGGTCATCAGAAAATTTTGTTCTGTTATGATAAAGAAGTGGGGTTAAAGGCACTAATCACCATTCATGATACCACTTTGGGACCTGCGATAGGAGGAACCAGAATGCTGTCTTATCAGACTGAGAACGAGGCTATTGAAGATTGTCTTCGTTTGTCAAAAGGTATGACCTATAAGGCAGCCATAACTGGCGTGAACCTGGGAGGTGGTAATGCGGTGATTATCGGTGATAGTCGAACCCAAAAAACGGAAGCGTTGTTACGGCGGTTCGGACAGTTTGTCAAGCAGTTAAGCGGCACATTCATTGCCTCTTTGGATGTGGGTACGGGGCCGCGTGACATGGAATACATAAAAATGGAAACCGCCCATGTCGTAGGTTTACCCAAATCTGTTGGAGGGAGTGGTGATTCTTCTCCCTTTACGGCGAAAAGTGTTTATTTTGGGATTAAGGCTGGTTTAAAAGAGTCTTATGGCAATGATAGTCTGGCGGGGAGGACAATTTTAGTGCAGGGTACAGGCCATGTAGGAGAAAATCTAGTGGCCTTATTAAGAAAAGAAAATGCCAAAGTATATGTGAGTGATATTATCGTAGACCGGATGATTCAGGTAGCCAACCGCTATGGTGCTGAAATGATTCCGAACAACAGCCTGTATGATTATGATGTAGATGTGTATGCCCCTTGTGCCTTGGGAGGGACATTAAATGATGCGACCATTCCGCGATTACGATGCAAAGTAATTGCTGGTTCCGCAAATAATCAATTGAGGGATGAAGGGAAACATGGCCGCTTGTTATTGGAAAAAGGAATACTTTATGCACCTGATTACCTTATCAATGCGGGTGGGCTTATCAGTTGTTATTCTGAACTTGCTGGATATTCACCTGCCAGAACATTGCAGCTTGCCGAAAATATCTATGAAGCTACACGGTCTGTATTGCAGAAGTCAAAAAATGATAAAATCCCATCCCATGAGGCGGCGAACAGGATAGCAGAGGAGCGGATTCAATCTATTAAAAAGATAAAAAATTGTGGGTAAGGTCATTTCAGGAATTTGGCTTTAGGATTAAATTGAATAGACAACAACGTAGTACATCTTAGTAAACTACCAATAATTGACGAATAATCGTTCTTTAAAAATATGTTAAATCGAAGGCACCTTAGGGTGAAAGTGTTGCAAACATTATACGCTTATCGCCAATCTGAAGATAAGCAAGTGGCAAAATTTGAAAAGTCATTGCTGAAAAGTGTCGATCAGGTATACGAGATGTACATTTGGCTACTCAATTTATTGATAGATGTGGCCGATTATACACTTGTGGATGCGGAAGGAAGGGCCAATAAGTTCTTGCCGACCGAAAAAGATCTCAATAACAATACACGCTTAGGAAGTAATACATTTATAAAGGTGCTGCGGCTCAATAAAGATTTTATAAGCCAAACAAAGAAATACAAGGTATCATGGGCATTTGAGCCTGAAATCTCCCGCCAGATTTTTCAACAATTGCGGAAGTCGAGTGAATATGACGAATATCTAACGCAATCAGATCATTCTATTGATGCGGAGAAAAATATCATTAAGTTTATATTCAAGAAGCAAATCTTAAAATCGCCCGCAATTGAACAGGTTTTTGAAGAAAAGTTTATCAATTGGACATTGGATAAGGAGATTTTGCAGGCAATGGTCGCAAAGACTTTCAAGAATTTTCAATCGGAAGATCCAGATGAAAATGAGTTAGCTAATTTAACGCCGAATTGGAGCGAAGATAAGGAGTTTATTTTGGAATTATTTACACGCTCTATTCGACATGAAGAGGAATACCAGGCCTATATCACGGGGAAGACCAAGAATTGGGAAGCGGAGCGTATAGCATTAATGGATACATTGTTGATGCGAATGGCTATATGTGAGCTGATTAGTTTCCCTTCTATTCCAGTTAAAGTAACGATCAACGAATATATTGAGATTGCCAAGGTATTTAGCACGCCGAAAAGCAATACCTTCATCAATGGGATTCTGGATAAAATTCTTTCGGAACTTCGTTCTGAAGGAAAAATTCGGAAAATTGGAAGAGGATTAATCGAATAAAAATTATATTTGTACAATGAAGCATGCAATTTTATTTCTCATGGCACTCGCGTTGTTTTCATGTAATAATGGATCACAGGAAACAAATGACTTGGCAAACGAAAAGATTGATACGGCTGTTTCATCCCCAAATGGAGAATCCCCGATTTTTACCTTTGAACAAGATACCTATGAGTTTGGGGCGGTAAAGGAAGGGACAAAAGTTGAACACGATTTTGTCTTTAACAACAGCGGGAAGACACCTTTAATTATAGCGAATGTAAGTGCATCTTGTGGATGCACGACACCTGAATATCCTAAGACGCCGATAAAGCCTGGAGAGTCAGGTGTGATTAAGGTTGTGTTTAATAGCCAGAATCAGGTCGGTATACAGCATAAAATCATTACCATACAATCGAATGCGCAACCTTCTACAACGATTTTACATTTAAAGGGGAAAGTGAACTGATTTTATAACTAATTCAACAAATACAATATGACACTCGGAACAATTTTATTGCAAGCTTTAGGCGGTGGCGGAATTATGGGTTTCCTGCCTATGATTCTGATCATAGTGATTTTTTATTTTTTTATGATCAGGCCACAAATGAAAAAAGCGAAAGATCATAAAAAGTACATAGCGGATCTAAAAGTAAATGATAAAGTAGTCACTACTGCGGGTATTCATGGTCGCATTATTGAACTAGGCGATAGTACAATCTTGTTGGATGTTGGGAGTGGAACAAAAATCCGCTTTGACAAATCAGCAGTATCATTAGATGCTTCCAAAGCAGCAAACGCAAATTAGGAAGTTTTTGTCTTTCTTGAAACGCTTAACAATCGTCATTTAAGGCCTTGTTAAGCGTTTGGTTTTTTAGGTATGGCAATTGTTCAACTAAATAGAAAACAACAGCGGAAGCTGCGCATTTTTATAATTAGCGCATTAATATCCGTCTGTGCATGGTTTTTATTTGCCTTGTCGAACAAATACCTATACCGGGTGCCAGCACCGGTACAATACATTAACGTTCCCGACAATAAGGCATTCCATTCGCTACAATCCGATACGGTGACTTTGCAGGTTGAAGGTTCGGGGTGGCAAATTTTATTTTCCAAATTGCGGTTTAAACCACAAGTAATAAGTGCAGATCTTAGCCGATTAGAAAACAGAAATTGGATTAAATTTTCCAGTCAGTTAGGATTCATAAACCGCCAGATTGGCGGTAACCAACGAATTGTTTCGGTATCGCCGGACACTTTGTATTTCGATTTTTCGAAACAGACGGTAAAGAAAGTACCGGTTAAACTGAATAAGGATATACGCTTCAAAAAACAGTACGATATTGTCGATAGTATACAAATAAGGCCTGCTTATGTCACCGTAACCGGTCCTTTGGAAGATCTAGTGCTTATTGAACAATGGGAGACCGACCAACTTGTTAAAAAAGATGTCGAACACGATATCGTTAATCGAGTCCCTCTTAAAAAAAAGGAGAAAGCCAATATTAATGTTTATCCCACTATGGTCGAAGTTAGGATCCCCGTGGGTGAAGTCACAGAAAAAGTGGTGGAAATACCGGTGAAGGTAGAAAATGGAAAAGGGAATACCTCAGTAAAAGTACTTCCCGGAAAGGTGAAAGTAACAATTATCGTAGCACTAAAAAACTTCACTAGTGTAACGCGGGAGTCGTTTGAGGCTGTCATTAATCTCGATAGTTGGGAGCAATATCATGTCAATAGTTTACCGGTTATCATCACCAAGAGTCCAGAATTTTGTAAAATTATAAAAGTTGAACCTGAAAATGTCGATTTTATTCTTAGAAAATAGCTGATATGTTGAAAATAGGGATAACGGGAGGCATTGGGAGTGGAAAGAGTACCATTTGCCGTATTTTTGAAGTATTGGGGGTTCCTGTCTTTGACGCTGATTCTGTAGCAAAATCAATTATGCATACCAACCGTACCGTGGTTACAGAGATAAAGAAACTGTTTGGAGAAGAAGCATATGATGAGTTTGGACATTTAAACAGGGGTTATATTGCTTCCCTTGTATTTCATAATGCCAAGCAGCTAAATGCCTTGAATGCCATTGTTCATCCCGCTACTATCCAAGCCTTTGATGCATGGGCATTGGAACAAAAGACACCTTATGTGCTTAAAGAAGCTGCCTTATTGTATGAAAGCAATGCTTATAAAAAAGTTGATTACAGTGTGTTGGTTGTTTCTCCGGAAGTCTTGCGGATTGCAAGGGTAATGAAACGCGACAACTATAGTGCAGATCAGGTAAAAGCCAGAATACTTAAGCAAATGCCCGATAAAGAAAAAAAGAAACTTGCTGACCATGTAATTGTGAATGACGGAAAACATGCCTTGATTCCTCAAGTGCTAGATTTGCATCAGGTATTTTCGAACGCGGTAGAGTAAGATGGGCCTCATTCTAGATGACTTTGTTGTTTTTAATGACCAGGGACTCTACTGTAGGTATGGGGACTTCTACCTTGACCCGAAGCGTCCCGTTCATCGTGCCGTGATCTCCCACGCTCATGCCGACCATGCAATAGCTGGTAACCGGCTTGTTTATTGTACGGTGCCGACTGAAGTTGTTATGAAATATCGATACGGAAAAAGATACGCCTACGAATGTATATCCCATGGATACAATGAATCGTTTTCTATTCAAGATGTACACATCACCTTTCTTTCTGCCGGTCATATCATCGGTTCTGCCCAAGTATTGTTAGAGTATCAGGGCGTAAAATATCTTTATAGTGGTGATTATAAACTTCAAATCGATGCCACATGCCAAAAAATAGACTTCGTTGAGGCGGATGTATTTATCACCGAAAGTACTTTTGCCAATCCTGCTATCAAGCATCCGGAAGATGAACAAGAAATAAAAAAACTGAACAATACACCCTATAACATGCTGTTGGGTGTATATGCCTTGGGGAAAGCCCAACGGGTCAATTGGCTTATCAATAAACATTGCCCAGAACGTAAGGTATTGGTTCATCGTTCCATTCTTCCCCTACATAAGATTTATGAAGAATTTGGGGTCACCAATCTGCGTTATCAACCATACGAGAGGAGGTTAATGAAACACCAAGCCGAAGGGTATGTGTACTTGGTGCCGCCTTTAACTTTTAACGGCTATTCAGAGGGGAAGAACCTGCTTAGGGCTTTTGCTTCCGGTTGGAAACAACTTCAGAACTTAAATGATATCTCATTGTACATTTCTGATCACGTAGATTGGGAAGATATCTTGTATACGATAAAGAAAATCAATCCCCGGCAAGTTTGGACACTCCATGGCGATGGTCGTCATTTGAGGGAGTATTTTAAGGATAAGATACAAGTAAAACTATTGCATTGATGGAGAGGCTGCCGCTCTTCACAGGAGAAAATATACTGGCTGACCTAATGCCAAACGAAGCTCAAAAACGAAATCCCCACACCTAGTAAAACAGCAATCATTTTATGTCGGTTATACCGGTGGTCGGTAGAAGAAGATTCAAATAATATTGTCGTGGAAATATGAAGAAAGATACCAATGACAACTGCCATTATGCTATTATAGTAGTTAGAGAAGTCTGAAATTCCACCTGCTTTTATGCTGTAACTGAGAAGGTACCCCAGTGGCGACATAGCAGCGAATACAATGATCATGGCAATAATTTTATTTTTAGGGAGATGGCTGTTCAAAAGTAAACTTGCCAAGGCAAATGCCGCTGGTATATGATGTAAGGCAATGCCGAACAAGAGTGGATTTTGATGTCCGGAAGCGAGGGGCATTCCCTCTAAAAAAGCATGAAGGCATAAGCTTATCATCACACCCAAAGGAAATACTGATGATTCTTGACCATGGGTATGCTGATGAATATGGCCATGTTCGATACCCTCTGAAAATTGCTCCAATAACAATTGAAATAAAAATCCCGCTAAAATGAAAATCCCAATGTGTTCGTTTTTTTGGCCATACACATCAGGAATAAGGTGTAGAACGGTAATAGAGAACAGATAAGCCCCACTAAATGCCAGAATAAGTTTCAAAATGCGCGAGTTATCCCGTTTTACAGTAAATACGGATAAGCCGCCCAAAAAGGCTGAGAAAAATAGAATACCAATAATCATGAAAAGGTGGCAGGTCGGGTGTCTGGTTGAAAATATAGGAATACAGAAGCTGTGATAAATCCAATAAGACTACCTAAAACAGCACCGCAGATGATATCAATGGGATAATGTACTCCTACGTATATTTGTGCAAAACTGATTATACCAGCCCATGCCATGCTCAACCAGATAATAGGCTTCCATCGATTTCTAAAGACTATCAGTAGAAACATCCCCAAGGCAAAATGGTTGCTGGCATGAGAAGAAGGAAAACTGTATCCGCTTCCACAACGTACACGGATGTTCACATTTTCTTTTAAACTGATTTCATTGCAAGGCCTGATACGCATCACTTTCGGCTTTATTAATGATGCTGATATGGAATCAGCTAAAGCGAAACTCAATACAAAAAAAATAATCATAATGATTCCTCTCTTTTTGTAATTTTTAATAATGAAAATCACTAAAAAGAGGTATAAAGGCGCCCATGTATATGGATTTCTTATTATTGGCATTAGCCAGTCGAATACGACCGTCGACATTCCTTGATTGATAAAAAAGAATAGCTCTTGGTCTACTTTTAAAAGATGTTCAAGCATGATATTTTGACAATGTAAGCTTTCCCGGCAATCTACGAGCTTGTTCGTTTATTTAATTAAGTTCTTAAATAAATAATGTTGCAAATGTACATTTTATAAACTAAAAAAATACAGGGTTCCAAGAAAGGGTCTTCATAAAGCGCGTTAGACATTCAGATAATAAGTCTGTGATTTTTTGTAATATTGCTTTGTAAATTAAAATAGCTCGCTAAACAAATCATGACCTTAATCAAATCAATTTCAGGAATCAGGGGAACTATCGGTGGCCGTCCCGCTCAAGGTTTAACACCGCTGGACATCGTTAAATTTACGGCCGCTTATGGAACACTTATTCAACAAAAAACGGGTATTAATAAAATAGTGATTGGCCGTGATGCAAGGATTTCGGGGGAGATGGTTCGGAACCTTGTGGTCGGCACCCTTCAAAGTATTGGAATGAATGTCGTTGATTTAGGCCTTTCTACCACTCCAACAGTTGAGATAGCCGTGCCATTAGAAAAGGCTGGCGGAGGCATTATATTGACTGCCAGCCATAACCCGGCGCAATGGAACGCGTTGAAGTTATTGGATAAACAGGGCGAGTTTCTGGATGATGAGGAAGGGAAAATGGTTTTGGCAATTGCTGAGGATTTTGATTTTGATTTTTCTGAAGTATATGAATTGGGTAAAGTGGAGCAGAATGATACCTATTTGCAGAAACATATCAACGAAATCCTAGCATTGGATTTGGTGGATGTCAATGCAATAAAGAATGCTGACTTTTCAATTGTTGTCGATGCTGTGAATTCAACTGGCGGCATTTTTGTTCCCGCACTATTAAAGGCTCTGGGCGTATCCGTTGTTCATGAATTATACTGTGAACCCAATGGGGATTTTCCCCATAATCCGGAGCCATTGCCAGAGCATCTACAAGATTTATCCCAAATGGTTATCGAGCGAAAAGCTGATTTAGGCATTGCCGTAGACCCGGATGTAGACCGCTTATGTTTTGTCATGGAAAATGGTGAAATGTTTGGTGAAGAATATACCTTAGTGGCTGTGTCAGATTATATTCTGCAACAAACACAAGGCAATACGGTTTCCAATCTCTCTTCTACCCGTGCATTGAAGGATATCACCATTAAAAATGGAGGTCAATATTTTGCCGCTGCGGTCGGAGAAGTGAACGTAGTTAAGAAGATGAAAGAGGTAGATGCGGTGATTGGGGGAGAGGGGAACGGGGGTGTTATATATCCGGCCACTCATTATGGCCGTGACGCCCTTGCTGGTATTGCTTTGTTTCTTACATATTTGGCAAAAACAAAGCAACCTATCTCGGCATTGCGGGCATCTTATCCCGAGTATTATATGTCTAAAAACAAGATTACGTTAAAAGATGGGATGGATATAGATCAAATTTTAGAGACTATTCGTGAGAAGTATATCGAGGTACCCCATAGTACAATTGATGGATTGAAAATAGACTTTGAAGACGAATGGGTCCATTTACGCAAATCGAATACAGAACCAATTATCCGCGTATATGCCGAAGCAAAAAGCATTGATAAAGCGAAAGAGGTTGCTCAACGGATTCTTGACGATGTTCAATCTTTGCTATTTTCCTTATAACCACTGGTTGTAAACAATGTTGTGAATTGTTTAACTTTGCAGAATGCAGGTATATTTTGACAATGCAGCGACTACGGCTATTGATCCGGAAGTTATTCAGGAAATGTTGTTGGTTATGCAAGAACATTATGGAAACCCCTCATCCATCCATGCCCATGGAAGACAAGTAAGGACATTAATTGAAAATGCCCGGAAAAAAGTGGCTAAAATATTACGTGTGTCACCGGCGGAAATATTTTTTACTTCTGGAGGCACTGAAGCAGACAATACAGCCCTTCAACGTGGTATTGCTGATAATGGCATCCAACATGTTATCAGCTCGCCTTTGGAACATCATGCTGTCTTACATGTTTTAGAGGCACTTGAAAAATCGCGACAAATTAAATTAACGTTACTAGCCGTCGATGCCTTTGGTCGGCCCGACCTTGATCAATTGGAAGAAGAATTGAAAAAGTCGACCAATACCTTGGTATCCCTGATGCACGCTAATAATGAAATCGGTACTTTGCTCGATCTGGAGAAAGTTGCTATCCTGTGTGGGCAATATAAAGCCCTATTCCATTGTGATACCGTTCAGACCATGGGGCATTATCCGCATGAGCTAAGTAAAATGCAAATCGATTTTATAACCTGTGCAGCGCATAAGCTACATGGTCCGAAAGGGGTTGGCTTTTTATACATTAACCATAATGTGAAAATAAGACCCTTATTATACGGGGGTGCCCAAGAGCGGAATATGCGGGGGGGCACGGAGAATGTATATGGTATAGTAGGCTTGGCCAAGGCATTGGAAATAGCCTATGAGAATATGGATAAGCATCACCTTCATATCCAAGGGTTGAAGACTTACATGATGCAACGCTTAAAAGATTGTATTCCGGGATGTTCTTTCAATGGAGAGACTGATCCTCAAAAAAGCTTATATACCGTTTTAAATGTTCGCTTTCCTGAGATGGAGATGGGAGATATGCTTCTGTTTAGTTTGGATATCGCAGGTATTTCGGCGTCTGGTGGAAGCGCTTGTAGCTCTGGTTCATCGATTGGGTCACATGTGCTGTCGGCCATTGGGGTACCCGACAAACATCCTTCAATAAGGTTTTCGTTCAGTAAATACAGCACCCGGGAAGAAGTGGATTTCGTGGTGGGCAAGTTGCAGGAACTTTGTTCGGAAAAGGTATCCCCGGTCGCTTGATCGCTGATTTGGAGAACACATTATTCGTTACTTATCAGTTTCCCCTACAGATTTTCCCTTAAGGGAAGACAAGCTTCAGGAAGGTGGCTATCTTATGTTTTATTTCCCTTCGGTCGGAGATAAAATCAATGAAGCCGTGCTCCAGAACAAATTCTGATGTTTGGAAGCCCTTAGGTAGATCCTTTTTAATGGTTTCCTTGATTACTCGGGGACCTGCAAAACCAATCAAGGCACCCGGCTCTGAAATGTTAATGTCACCGAGCATCGCATATGAGGCTGTCACCCCACCCGTTGTCGGATCGGTTAAGTACGAGATATAAGGAATTTTTGCCTGACTTAATAAGGCGAGTTTTGCAGAAGTTTTTGCCATCTGCATGAGTGAAAATGCGGCTTCCATCATCCTCGCACCACCTGATTTGGAAATCAATAAGAAAGGGATCTGTTTTTTTATACAATAATCAACTGAGCGGGAAATTTTTTCACCTACCACCGAACCCATTGAACCCCCGATAAATGTAAAATCCATACAGGATATGACAATGTCCTGCCCTTCAATTTTTCCATGGCCACACCGAATGGCATCATTAAGGCCTGTTCTTTTGTAGGTTTCTTCTAAGCGTTCAGTATATGTTTTTGAATCTTCAAAATTTAAAGGATCTCCAGAACGGAGATTAGTAAAAAGTTCAGTAAATGAATTGTTATCAAAAAGAATAGAGAAATACTCCTTGGAACCGATACGTAAATGGTAATTACAATACTGGCAGACAAAGTTATTTTCGATCTGTTCAGAGTTTAAAAGGGGTTTTTTACATGAAGGACATTTGTTCCATAAGCCATCAGGCGCCTCCTTTTTGTGTTCTGTTGCGGTACTTATACCTGCTGTATTGCGTTTAAACCAAGCCATCAATTGTTTTATTTGAATGCAAATTAACGAAAAAAAATAGATATCATTATCTTACCCATTTACTCATTCGAGTACTCCTCATGCCTGCAGGTGTTTTTCGGTTATTTTCCGATTGTGAATGATTTAATAGATTTTACCTTCATTACATCAATTTTTGCTAAATTCGTACATTATCATCAAAATTGAGAGTTAATGGATTTAAAAAATTATAAGGGCGTATTGTATGGCGATGCTGTACAAGAGTTATTTGAAGTCGCAAAAAAACACAAGTTCGCATTACCCGCGGTGAATATTATTGGTACAAATACCATTAATAGCGTGATGGAAACAGCGAAGGCCGTGAATTCACCGGTAATGATTCAGCTGTCGAACGGAGGGGCCCAATTTTATGCTGGTAAATCTTTAAATAATGACAAGCTTCAAGCTTGTGTTTTGGGTGGAGTTTCCGCTGCCCGGCATGCACATCTATTAGCTGAGCATTATGGTGTTGCCGTCGTCTTGCATACCGACCATGCTGCAAAAAAACTGCTTCCTTGGATTGATGGACTGCTGGACTATGGGGAAAAGTTTTATCAACAATATGGAAGACCACTGTTTTCATCACATATGTTGGATCTCTCAGAAGAGCCGATTGAAGAGAATATAGAGATTTCGAGGCAGTACCTCCAACGGATGGACGCAATGGGAATGACACTTGAAATTGAACTGGGTGTCACTGGCGGTGAAGAAGATGGGGTTGACAACAGTGATGTTGATAGTTCAAAGTTATACACCCAACCGGAAGAAGTGGCGTATGCTTACGGTAAGTTAAGGGAGGTCAGCAATAGGTTCACCATTGCTGCTGCGTTTGGGAATGTCCACGGCGTTTATAAACCTGGCAATGTAAAACTTCAACCAGTAATTTTGAAGAATTCACAAGAATATATCCGCAAGCAATTCAACATCCACGAAGAGAAGCCCGTCAATTTTGTCTTTCATGGAGGATCGGGTTCATCACCGGAAGAAATAGCCGCCGCTATTTCCTATGGCGCCATAAAAATGAATATTGATACCGATATTCAGTGGGCATTTTGGGATGGAGTTCGGAATTATTACCAACAGAATGAAGATCATTTGCACAGTCAGATTGGAAACTCTGCCGATCCGGATGCACCGAACAAGAAATTTTATGATCCACGTGTGTGGTTGCGAAAAGGGGAAGAAAGTCTTGTTAAACGGTTAACGCGAGCTTTTGAGGAATTGAACTGCATCAATATAAACAGTAAATTATAGAGATTATTTTATCGGCGCTGACAAGAACAGTTCGGTCTGCCCAACCGCTATTTTTTCAAAAATATGACATTTAATAATTGTTTAAGACCTAAAAGTCTATTAACTTAGTATACTTTATATATTACTTACTAAAACCCTACATCATGAGTTTACAATTAGGTGATACAGCACCAAATTTTCAAGCAAAATCATCCATCGGTGATATCGATTTCTACGACTATATCGGCGATAGCTGGACAGTCCTTTTTTCGCATCCTTCAGATTATACACCCGTTTGTACGACTGAGTTAGGGCGTACAGCAAACTTGCAATCTGAATTTGATAAGCGCGGCGCTAAAGTCATTGCTTTAAGTGTAGATGGTGTGGAAAGCCATAAAGGTTGGATCAATGATATTAATGAAACCCAACAAGCGGATGTGAAATTTCCAATTATAGCTGATGAGGATAAAAAAGTATCCAATTTATATGGAATGATTCACCCAAATGCATCATCAACCCACACGGTACGTTCAGTATATATTATAGGTCCGGATAAGAAAGTAAGGTTAACGCTTACCTATCCAGCATCTACAGGGAGAAATTTTCAGGAAATATTAAGGGTACTTGATTCGTTGCAGTTGACTGATAATTACCAAGTGGCAACCCCTGCGGATTGGCAAGATGGGGAAGATTGCATCATTACTGGTGCGGTAGCTACTGCGGATATTCCATCGAAGTTTCCAAAAGGATACAAAGAAATAAAATCGTATTTAAGGACAACGCCCCAACCCAATAAATAATTGGTAAGCGGTTGAAGGTATTTCATTTAATTGCGCATTTATTCTTTTTTTTCATACATTGTTATATCTTTGAGTAAGTTTTAGATATAATTTTATAGACCGAATGTTTCAGAAGGATAATTTTATTTATCCATGTTACACTTGAAATTGTTTTTGAACTAAAAGAATGAATTAACCGCAACATTTGACCGTTTTATTATTTCATCGGTTAATGAGTTTGCAGAATTGAATACTCTAAAATATATTTTAATGAAAACCGGAAAAGTAAAATGGTTTAATGCCCAAAAAGGATTTGGTTTTATCGTTCAGGATGATGGAACTGATATATTCGTCCATTTCAAAGATGTTATCGGAGGGATTGATGTCTTGCAGGACGGAGATGAAGTAGAATTCGAGGTTGTTGAAGGCCGCAAGGGGCTTCAGGCAACGAATGTTAGAAAGTTATAAACGTGTGATTCCATAAGATAAAAGAGGTTGTCTAAAAAGGCGACCTCTTTTCATTTAAGGTGTTGCGGTTGCTATCCAGCATTATTGTTAATAACAATAAATGAATTGACACCATGATAATGTTGTGTATTTTTTTTACCTTGGAAGCATAAAGCTATATTCGGAGAATATTATATTTCGAAAAAATAATTTTATATTCAATATTTAAAAAATCTATAAATTATAATCTATGCATTTAAACCAACCCGCTAAACCCGCAGTCGATAAGGCTTCAGGGAAAAAAGCCAGATTAGGTATCTGGTTTTTCTTTATTTATTTCTTTTTGTATGCCGGTTTTGTAGCAATAGGCGTTTTGAATTATGAGTTATTAGGGCAGAATGTATTGGGTGGAATCAACCTAGCTATTTTTTACGGAATGGGCCTGATTGTTTTTGCAATTCTATTGGGAATTTTATACAATCATTTTTGTTCGCGCTATGAAGATGAGATGAATGAAAAGGAGGCTGAGTCATGATCTATGGAGTATCCTATGTGGCCTTATTTTTCTTTGTATTATTTGTAGGTTTCGTTTTATGGCTTTCTTTTTATTTTGCCAGGAAAACACAATCCTCCTCCTCTTATTATGCCGCAGGAGGGCAAATACATTGGGCAGTAAACGGCATTGCATTCGCCGGAGATTATCTCTCCGCCGCCTCTTTTTTAGGTATTTGTGGAATGATTGCCTTTTCGGGATTCGATGGATTTCTCTATGCAATTGGTTTTTTGGCAGGATGGATGGTCGCCCTTTTCCTGATTGCCGAACCTTTTAAACGTCTTGGTAAATTTACTTTTACGGATGCCCTTAATTCAACGTTTAAATCGCGGGCGGTTACATTAACTGCAGCAATAAGTACCTTGATCATCTCTATTTTTTATCTTATTCCGCAAATGGTCGGTGCCGGGGCTTTAGTTACTCCACTGTTAGGCCTTCCTCATTGGGTGGGTGTACTGATTGTCGGCGTAATCGTTATCTATATCGTCGCCAGTGCCGGGATGACCTCAACAACCTATGTTCAGTTTCTTAAAGGAGGACTGTTAATTGTTTTATCTACTATTTTAACCATCTATATTTTAAATAATGGCTTAACGTTAAAACCGGATCATAAGACCCAAACCTATCATGAATTTTTGACCTTATCTCCTAACGTTGTCGACAACAAGGTAGTAAGTGCGGAAGAATGGGAGGTTTTGTCACAGCAAAACATTGACGGAAAAGATTTTGTCAAGTTAGAAAAAGATGGTGTTGCACGTTGGTTCGATTTATTGCACACAATTGATGGATATGTGTTAAAAGAGATGCTCTCTATTTCTGTGAACGAAAATGGGGAACAGCTTTATAATGGCGAACCGAAAGCGAACGCTAAGTTTTTTCAGGTTGGTCATTTAAGTAAGGTTATTGTCAATGGTGTAGAAGTAGACAAAACCGGACCCGTCGGACCTTTCAAATTCTTGAATGTAATAAAAAACAGTGAAATTGTTCGTTTTACTCAAGTGAAGTTTGTCGATAACAATGAACATGTATCTGTATATTATCAGAATGAAATGTCAGGAGAAAGCTTCTTGCTTCCCGGTTTGAAATATAAGATCGGAAAGGATGCTAGTCTTTGGAGCAAATTGGATTTTGTTTCCTTGATGCTTGCCTTGTTTCTCGGTACTGCCGCGCTACCTCACATTCTCATCCGTTATTATACGGTCAATTCCCCCCGCGATGCGAGAAAATCTACCATACTGGCTATTGCAGGTATTGGTATTTTCTATATCTTAACGCTCTTTATGGGTTTAGGGGCTGCCGTAAATGGTGTGTTGGATGTGGAGTCAAGTAATATGGCGGCACCACTCTTGGCACGTGCTTTTGGTGCAGTACTGTTTTCTATTATTTCCGCCGTGGCATTTGCCACAATACTAGGTACAGTATCCGGATTGATCGTGGCTTCTTCAGGGGCTATTGCCCACGATTTGCTGGATAACTATCTTAAGTGGGATATGACGGATGAGAAAAAAGTAAAAGCAGGTAAAATTGCCGCTCTTTCAGTAGGGATATTTGCCATTGCATTGGGAATAGCCTTTAAAGGAATGAATGTTTCTTTTTTAGTAGGTTGGGCATTTGCAATTGCAGCTTCGGCAAACCTTCCTGCTATTTTATTTCTTCTTTTCTGGAAGAAAACTACGGCTAAAGGGATTGCTTATTCCATTGTTGTAGGCATTGTTTCATCCTTGGCTATTATCCTGACTTCCCCAACAATGTGGGATAGGTATGGCCTTGACCCAGCAACAGCAATTCATAAGTTGGAGAATCCTGCCATTATTTCCTTTCCACTTGCAGTGATAGTTGTTTTTGTTGTCTCTAGTCTTTCAAAGAAAAAAAGCGACGACCTTTTCCTTTTGGTCGCTGAAAATAACTAACCCATTCCACCCCCTGGAAGAACACACTTTCAGGGGGCTTTTTTTGGGGTAAAACTTCTACCCTTTGGGGATATTCGACCTTTCCAAATGCCGTAACGTCTATTATTTAGCGCTTTAGTAGTACCCTAGGCCTCATGGCACCAAGATTGTAACCTTTCATTGTATAATATAAAGGAATGAGGGTTAAGTTCAGTAATATATTTTGTGGGATAACAGGTGTGGTCCTTTTAATTGCCTTTGCATCATGTATGGATGACAAGGGAATCGAAGGTCCGGCGGGGAAGATAATGATGGTCAACGCTTCTACGGGTGTTGAAAATGGCTTGGAAATTCAATTAAATGGAAGGAAAGCGAATATCAGTGATGTTCCCTACACTGGAAATACAGGATACCTTACTGTGAATAATGGAGATTATGATCTAATTATTTCGGAATCTGGAGCGGACGCAATCTATCATGATCCTAAATTGGAAATTGAAAGTGGAAATAGCTATTCTTTATTTGTGTTTGGCTCCGATTCGGTAAAGGCATTTCAAGTTGAAGATAATCTTGGTGACACTAGCAACACAAAGGCCCGTTTACGATTCTTTAATTTTACGGAAAATACCCCCATGTTGAATGTAAGCACATCCACAGGGGTATCCATAGTTCCGATATTTCCGAACCGTTCTATTGAGACATTTGCTTCCGCGATAGAACATTCTGCCTTTATAACCGTAGACGAGGGGACCTATGCTATAAAACTGGTTAATTCCTTCAATACCGAGATCTTATTAGATTCCATGGAGCTTGCTTTGGAAGCGGGACATTCTTACACACTCTTTGCAAGTGGTATGCCCGAATCGCCTGATACACCCTTAAAACTTACTATAATTACGAACAACTAAACTGACCAATGCCCTATATCTATCTATGCGACGGTATGAAATTGCCGTCGTTTTTTTTAGCAAGCGGTAGATTTCGGCGTGTCGGTTAATCATTTAAATTAAGGTGTTCTGATCGAATATCTCTTCCAAAAAACATTCCCGCTTTGTCATTGAAATTACTGGGGTTTTCGGTTGTGAAAAATAATGTCCTGCCTTCTTTGAGACACTCTTTTTCTATTTCAGCATGCCTCCCTAAATAATCCTTCAAGCTTTTGGCAACCAATTCGCCTTGCGAAAGGATTTTGACATGTGGAGGGGTGAATTTTCTAATCAGTGGCAATAAAAGAGGATAATGGGTGCATGCCAATATGATCGCGTCAATTTTTGGGGATTGTGCAAGCAAATGTTGCACATTTTCCTCTATAAAATATTCACTGCCTTTTCGGTGCAACATGTTATTTTCCACAATCGGAACCCACATTGGACAAGCTTCCTGGTATACTCGAATATCTGGGAAGAACCGTTCTATTTCCAATACATAAGACTTTGAAGCTACGGTTCCCTGGGTTGCCAAGAGACCGATATGACGAGAGTGGGTATAATTACCAATAACCTCAGTAGTAGGCCGAATAACACCTAAAGCCTTCATCTCTCTTGAAAGGTTAGGCAAATCTTGCTGTTGTATGCTTCGCAATGCTTTTGCCGATGCAGTATTGCAAGCCAAAATAACAAGCGGACAACCCATCTGATAAAGCTGATGTACACATTGCCAAGTATAAGCGTATACGGTTTCGAAAGATCGCGTTCCATAAGGTGTACGTGCATTATCCCCCAAATAAATAAAGTTATAATCGGGGAGCATTTTTTCGATCTCTTTAAAAACTGTTAGCCCGCCGTAACCTGAATCAAATATTCCAATTGGTCCCATCAATCAATTCACATTTTTGAGCAAAGATACTTATCCTTGAAGGATGTATTTGCAAAAAAAGAAGAGCTTTTAAAAAATACCGATCGAGATTCTATTGAAAAACAATCCTTCCCATAAAACATTGGAATGTGTATCTTTGGTTTTATTGTCATCCAATTTTCTTGAATTATTATTTGATAAATGAATATTTTAATTATTAATGGGCCGAACCTAAATTTACTTGGAAAAAGAGAACCAGGGATTTATGGTGATTTGGCATTCGAAGCATACTTTGAGCAATTGAAAAAGGAATTTGAGCAAGTATCGTTGACCTATTTCCAAAGCAATAAAGAAGGTGAAATTATTGATAAAATACATGAGGCTGGTTTTTCCAGCGATGGCATCATCCTCAATGCAGGTGCTTATACGCATACCTCATTAGCTATCGCAGATGCAATTGCAGCAGTTTCAAGTCCGGTCATTGAAGTCCACATCTCAAATGTCCATGCGAGGGAAGAGGTTAGGCATCACTCTTATCTTTCCAAGAATTGCAAAGGTGTGATTGTGGGCTTTGGTTTAACGGGTTATAAGTTGGCAGTTCTTAGCTTTCTTCAAGGATAAGCGCCAAGTCCAACCTTAATGAAAAACTCGTTAAGATTGGGTCTTCGTGAAATACTTTGTCTTTAATTCGCTGAATTTCTTTTTCCCCAGTATAAAGTGGTCCCATACCACGATTCGCTGGTAGACGCATGTCACCCTATGGTTCATGAATTGTTTGCGCTTTTTAGCCGTTTTATAAAAGGATAAAAAGAAGTGCAGGTGTGCTCGATGTATTGCCCAAGCGTCTTTGAACCTTCGGTTAACCAAAAATTTAAAGATGGCCAATAAGTCGAGCCATAAGCGAAAGAAAATAGTAAAATAACCTCTAATAATGGGCAGGTTTTTTTGCAACATGAAGAGGTTGTTCCTGAAATTTAAATAGGTTTTAAAAGGATCTTCTTTTTTTAAACTACCTCCACCAACATGATAAACTTCAGAATTTGCACAATACCATATTTTATAGCCCATTCGTTTTAAACGCCAACATAAATCGATCTCTTCCATGTGGGCAAAGAAATCACTGTCGAAGCCACCACTTTTTTTCCAACAGCTGCTGCGTATAAAGAATGCGGCACCACTTGCCCAGAAAATTTCAAGGGAATCGTCATATTGGCTCTCGTCGATTTCCACTTGATCGAAGATTCTCCCCCGGCAAAAAGGATAACCGAGTTGGTCAATAAAGCCACCCGCCGCACCTGCATGTTCAAACAAGTCTTTTTTGTGCCAAGATAATATTTTGGGTTGAGCCACGGCAATAGCTGGTTGAGCTTCCATTGCCTCTATGATCGGCTCTATCCAAGCCCCCTGAACGTCGACATCTGAATTTAAAAGCACAAAATAATCGGCTTCTACCTTTTCCAAAATAGTGTTATAACCCTTTGCAAAACCTTGGTTTTCTTCATTGCGGATCAGTCTTATTTTTGGATAGGTTGTGGAGACAAACTCCACAGAATTATCAGTTGATGCGTTGTCACCAATAATGAATTCAAGATTTGGATAAGTACTATTATACACCGATGGAAGAAAATTTTCCAGAAAAAATCTCCCATTCCAATTCAATATTACAACAGCTACTTTAGGGTAATTAATCATGCGCCGGTTTGTGTTTCCATCGTTTATGTGACCACAGCCAAAGTTCCGGTTTTTGGCGAATAATATCTTCTAGAAATCGATTATAGAGTATGGTTATTTCGTGTTCTTCATACCGTTGTGGTTGTTTCACCAATGTAGTGAATTTAGCTTGATAATAACCTCTTTTTATACGGTCAATATGGCAAAATACAATAGGGAAGCTAGTTTTTTTTGCAATCTTCTCAATGCCTTTAAATACCAATGTAGGTTGATTTAAAAAATCAATGAATACATCTGATTCGTGAAAAGCAGGTGTTTGGTCTGCTAAAAATACACTGGTATGTACTTGATGTTTATATTCCATGATTTTTCTGAATGTTTGCTTCATTGGAACCATTATCCCCCCAAAACGGGTGCGCATCTTATTGAAGAGTATTTCAAATTTCTTATTATTCAAAGGTTTATAGATGATTAATGTTGGATTGTCTGACAATAAAGCTGCCATTGGGATTCCCCATTCCCAATTGCCATAATGGGCTGTCACCATCATAATCGGGGTATTATTGTTCATGTATTGAAAATACTCTTCAGTATTAACGATGGTAAGCCTTTTCCTCATCTCTGAAGCTGAAATACTTCTCATTTTTATGACCTCAAAGATTAGATCTGCTAAAAATCGGTAATACTTTTTGACGATCTTTTTCTTCTCCAGAGCCGATTTTTCTGGAAAAGCATTCTGAATATTGATGGTAACAATGCGTTCCCTGTAGTGAATGACATAATACAGGATGTAATATAATAGATCTGATAAAAAGTATAATACCTTAAACGGCAAAAGGGAGAATAAATAGATGATTATGGATAATAATTTATTCATAATAAATTGCTTGTAAACGAGGCTCCTGCGACAGGGCGGTGAAATTTGTTTTTTTATCGTTAATTTCGCCCCGGAATTTTCAGTTACGAAGATATGGAAAAAGGACTTCTTTTACCTTCTTTTTATTTAGCGCCTATTACCTATTATTCCCAAATTTTGGAAAATGGTAAGGAAAATAGGTTTGAAAGATTTGAACACTATCCAAAACAGACTTATCGAAATCGTGCAACCATTCACTCTCCAAATGGAAAACTTGATTTAATTGTTCCTGTAAAAAAAGGGGTAGGAGGGCATACCAAAATGAGGGATGTACGCATAAGCTATGAGTTCGATTGGCAGCGTTTACATTGGATGAGCCTACAAACTTCGTATAGAAGTTCTGCATACTTTGAGTTTTATGAAGATGATTTCGCAAGGTTTTATGAAAAAAAGACAGACTTTTTAATTGATTATACCTTCTCAATCCATGAGTACATCATGAAATTATTAAAGATTGAACGGCAGATCAAGTTTACCTCGGAATATGAGAAAGACTATCCAGAACTGATCGACCTCAGAAACAGCATTCATCCAAAGAAAGCGCATTCTCCGAATAAACACTATTTTCAGGTTTTTGAAAGTAATAACGGGTTTATACCAAACCTCAGCATCGTTGATTTGTTGTTCAACAAAGGTCCGGAGAGTAAGGAGTATATATAGTTCAATTATTTCTATATAGAAAGGTTTTTGGACTAAGGTATTTAACTGTTTATTATGAAATATATTTTCCTTACTGTTCTCCTGTTAATTGGAAGAATACTCTACGCCCAAACCCCATTGGATACTTTGCAGAAACCACGGTTCTTTGTAGCGAGCGGGATGGGATTTGGATTCCCGATGGGAGATTTAAAGGATGTTATGTATCCTAAATACTCAACTAGTCTAGGGGTCACCATTCCTTTTAAAAAAGAGCGAGTATTTATATACCCTTTGGTTGACTTTTTAAGTCTCGGATATAACCAAGATCGACCACAAGAGGGTTACCCTTACACCTTGGAAAAAGGTACGGCCAAAATCTATAGTTTGTCAGTGATGCCAGGGGTTAATCGGTTTTTGGGGGCTACTAATATTTACACCTTTTTAGGTCCTTCTTTGCAACTAGTATACGAACCCCGAATCAAAGTGGATATTGTAGAAGAAAATGCCAAGATTGAAAAAATGCATTATTTTGCTACTGGCATTCGGGGAGGCCTAGGTGCACATTATAAGATCGGTGGATTTTATTTATTTGCGGAAACAGGCTGGCTTCACAGCTTCCACCAGATTCAAAAAAGAAATGTAAATATTCTTACCGTGCACGGGGGGCTTAAAACGAATATCACTGGATTAGCAAATAAGGTAATAGCTTTCTTTTAAGCACTAGTGGGTAACCTTTTCTCCTTGAGTCCCCACATTTTATCACAGATACGTTTTAAGTCATTTACGATCTTTTTTATGTATACTAATTGCTCAACAACGAGTCTCTTTTCCAAGTTTACTGTATCATCTTCCAATAAATGGTCGTGTATGTTAAATTGGTTGCCTTTAAAAGAAGAAGTATCCCCTTCTTCTAATTGATTAATAAGTTGCCCAAGCTGAAACAAAACTTGGCGTAACAATTTTATGGGTTCCCCAGAAAGGGTATCGTCGGTCTTTTGTAGGGTGATATATAGTGAAGCAGAATAAGAGGACAGTAGATGGTTAAAGGTAATGAAGCTATGTAATTCAGTCGCATCTTTTTGTTTTTGTTTGGGTTCAGTTATCATTCGTTGGAATGCGGAAGCTAAGTTCGCCGTTCTGAGGTAAACCTCTTTCCTAACTAATTTATAATCGGTACTATTTATCTCTTTTCCTAACAGCATTTCCAAATCTTTAGCCAAGTAATTGTAATTGGCAACTAAGAGTTCCCGCATATACGTCTTCAATTGATTGCCCTCCCAATTTGGGAAGATAATGTAACTGGAAGAAAAGGCAAGAACACCACCTAGAATGGTATCTAGGATACGTTCTTTGACAACTTCCATTGTGCTTATACCCAAAAAACTAAACAGGATAAGAAGGTAAGGAGTCATAAAAACCACACTTAGAATATAATTCTTCCGCAATAGGCTGTAAGCAAAGACCATAAATAACAAGAGGAAGAAAAAACGTGCAGTAGGATCATGGACCAGGATAAGGATGATAATTCCCCCAATCCCTCCGATAATGGTACCGGTTAAACGTTGGAAATTGCGTTCCTTGGTAAGGCTGAATCCGGGTTTCAGGATAACGACAATGGTTAATAGGATCCAATAACTATGCGACCCGAATTCAAACCAGTTGGCAATGAGATATCCCATAATCATGACGATCGACAAACGTAGCGCATGTCTGAAATGATCTGATTTAAAAGAGAGGTTGTTCCTGAATAGCTTCAGATCGAACTCCTGCTGTGAAACGAATTTACTTAAATCTGCTGTTTTGCTGTTAACTGTTTCGTTGTTAAAGTAGCCGTACATGCTATTGATTGCGTTGACAATATTCCGAACATTGATCAGGATCTTCTTTAAAACAAAGCCACTTTCATCGCTTATTTCCGTACTATCGTCCAACGCAGCTTTTAATCGGATAAGGTCATCCTGTAGGTTATAAACCGGTTTAGGACGTTTATTTACTGCAATGTAATAACTTAAGTTATCGAGTTCATTCGCTAAATGAATGATACTTATCTTAAACTCATTGAAAACGGGTAACTGGCCAAATTTATCGCGAATGTCCTCATAATCATATTGAGTGGCCATACTTTGTTCAAACAGATCGACCAAGTCAGAGAAAATTACGATAAGAATTCGCCCGATATTGGTAGGGTCTTTGACAATGAGCTTGCTTTTGAATAAAATCTCCCTTAAATTATCTTGATGGTTGTTAACCGTGATTTGCTGTTCAATAAGCTTTTTGAAAGCCGTTTTGGTATTGGTATTTAAATCGTAGAAACTTGCTTTTATCTTTAAAAAAGCAGCTACTTCATGAAGGTTTTCCGCTAATTCCTGCTGCGCAAGCCGGTAAGGCCTGAACTGGGTCAATATTAAACTTAAAAAAGCATACCACACCCCGCCTAAGGCTACAAAACCAGCATGTTCGAAAATATTACCGGATTGGCGAAGGTCGTGCAGGTTCAAGATAATCATCAGCATTCCTGCAGTACCAACGGCTGCCGCCCGGGGGCCAAAAACGGCAAACATGGCATATAAAAAACAGAGTACGAATAACTCCACTGTAACAAGAAGCGGATAGGGAGCAATCACTTTAGTAATGAAAGTTGTTATGGAAGCCAATAAGATAGCCACAAACATAGCATTCCGGCGATGATTAACAGGGCCCGGGGAATCGGGGGTACTTGCAATAAGGGCTCCAAGTGAAATGGTAATGCCTACGCCAAGGTTCCCGAAATAAAATCCCAATAGGGCAGGAATAATGGCTCCAAAAGTTACACGCAGGCCATTAGCAAAATGCTGGCTGTAAATAAAATGTTGAATTTCGCGTGCTTGCCTCATGGTAAGAACGAAAGTAATGGAAAAATAGGATTTTTCTTATGATTTCGTACAAAAAGATCATCATTTGCTCCTTTAAGGGAGAAATGACCATACAGCTTCCATCCTAGTATAAATAGGGAAGGAAAACTTATATAAGAACCATTTTTACAAGGCTACGACATTGGCCTCTATGTTACCTGCTGTTGCTTTCGAGTAGGGGCAAACTTTATTTGCTTTCTGTGCTAGTTTTTGCGCTTCTTCAATATGAATATTAGGGATATGGACATCGATTTCCGCGGATAGTGCAAATGCATTTCCCTCTTTATTAAATGAAACACGGACTGTTACTTCTGCTTCAGAGACATCAGCGCCTTCATTGGCGGCTACAGCGCCCAATGCGCCTAAATAACATGAACTCCAAGCGGCTGCAAAAAGTTGCTCGGGGTTATAGCCTCCCCCTTGTCCGTCCATTTCACGGGGCTTCCTCATGTCCCAATCGATCATGCCGTCTGTTGACTTTACGTGACCGTCCCGACCGCCGGTCGCCGTTACTTCTGCCGTATATAGCTTTTTCATTTGAGCGTAGCTTTAAAATGTGAGTGGATATAAATACCTTTGAAGATCTTTTTAATATCAAATGATCTTACTAGGAGAAACAAACAAGCGCAAAAAATGTTTAACACATCATTAAGTATTTGGAAAAAGGGAAAGTGATTTCACTTTATGAAGGAAACAGAATAAGACGGAAGGTTAATGATGCGTTAATAAAATTATTGTTAATTTGCGAATTAATTAGCAGCGTAGTCAGCCGATTATTTCGTATGCTATAGTAAAAAAAATTAAATGAAAGCCGAAAAACAAGAATCTATCTATCAGAATGAAGTCCTTACACGTTTTGAACTATATAACAGCCTATTTCTTACCCTTCCTTTTTATAAGATTAAACATACCGGTACACTGCTTCCATTTTTCACCGAATATTGTGAAGAAAAGGTAAAAGAGAGGAAAGATCCACAGGCAATTATTGAGGGTTTTTTCAGCCAGTACTCCCAGTATATACAAGATACCGATAAGATTGACTTATTATTCAGGATCATTCAGTACATCGAGCGCCAAGTAGTATTGTTTGATGCCATCGAAGATGCAGCTTTTGTAAAAACAGGGCGGTCTGATGATGCTTTTCTTTTGGATTCATTAATAAAACAAGCTGATGGCAATCCGGTATTAAACGATAAAATAAATCAAAAGTTAAAAGATTTCTCTTTGCGGCTTGTGCTTACTGCCCATCCCACTCAATTTTATCCGGGACCGGTATTAGGCATTATGACAGATTTGATTGAAGCCTTAAAGAAAAATGAAATTGACAACCTGGTTTTATTGCTGCAACAACTCGGGAAGACACCCTTTTTGAAGAAAGCGAAACCGTCCCCTGTAGATGAAGCAGCAAGCTTGGCGTGGTTTCTCGAAAACGTTTTTTATAAAGTAATCTCCAAGATTGAATCCAACCTGGCCAATAATTTTGACTTTCCAGATACACACCGCATCGTCCAATTGGGCTTTTGGCCTGGGGGAGATCGCGACGGGAATCCAAATGTAACAATTGAGAGCACGAAACAGGTATTTTCACTGCTAAGAACTATCCTTTTTCGTTGCTATTACCGTGATTTTAGAGTTTTGAAACGGAGAATTACGTTTAGGGGTGTAGAAAGTTTTATGGAGAACCTACAGGATATATTTTACGAGAACAGCTTTAATCCAAGCGATAATCCTTCTAACGTTAAAGCAACGGTTGTAGAAAATTTAGAAGCCATCCGCCGGGTTTTAAAAGAACACCATAGCAACTTATTTATCGAGCTCGTAGATGATCTTCTAAGAAAAGTGAAAGTTTTCGGTTGTTTCTTTGCCAGTCTAGACATCCGCCAAGATAGTAGTGTGTTGAGAAAGGCTCACCGTCACTTGAAAGAAAATAATTTAAAAACAGCAGCTATTGAAACCTCAGAGTGGACAGAGGCGAAGCAAATAGAAGAAATACATTTTCAAGAGAATGATTTTCAAGCTGGGGGAGATGCTGACCCTTTGATCCAAGATATATTAGAAATTATCCGCTATATAAAGAAAATGCAAAAGGCTAGTGGAGAAAAATCGGTACATCGATTTATCATTAGCAATTGCCAATGTGCTTCGGATATCTTGAAGTTGATGGAATTATTCATTTGGAGCGGATGGAATCTCGATGAATTGACGATGGATTTTGTTCCATTATTTGAAACTGTTGACGATTTGAAGCATGCCGCTGAAACCATGTTGACCTTGTATGAACATCCAGTTTATCAGCAACATCTGAAGAATCGAAATAATGAACAAACCGTTATGCTTGGCTTCTCAGATAGTACCAAAGATGGTGGATATTTAATGGCCAATTGGTCAATTTATACCGCAAAAATCGAATTGACGAAGATTGCTCGGGAAAATGGTGTAGACCTCACTTTTTTTGATGGGAGAGGAGGTCCCCCTGCCCGCGGGGGAGGAAAAACCCAGCGTTTCTATGCGTCTATGGGGAAAGATATCGCCAATGACCATATCCAATTGACCATACAGGGGCAGACCATTAGTAGCCAGTACGGATCGTTTGATACCGCCCATTATAATATTGAACAGTTATTACAGGCAGGCTTAACTTCCATGTTAGATCCAAAACCTAGCGATACTTTGTCTCAAAATGAGAAAAATGTTATTAATGAAATGGCAGAAAAGAGCCACGCCAAATATCTGACTTTACGTAACCATCCCCTGTTCTTGGAATACCTGGAAAAATTCAGTCCATTGAAGTTATTATCCCAGATCAATATCAGTAGTCGTCCGGTAAAACGTAATTCAAATGCAAAGTTGAAATTGAGCGATCTTAGAATGATTAGCTTTGTAACCTCATGGAGCCAGTTAAAACAGGGTATTCCCGGCTTCTATGGGGTTGGTACGGCCCTACAAGACATCGAAGAAATGGGACAGTGGGATAGAGTCCAATCGCTTTATCAAAGTTCGGGAATGTTTAAAACAATTATTGATAATTGCTGCATGGCAATGTCAAAGATTAATTTTGACATAACTTCTTATTTGTCTAAAGACAAAAAATTTGATGACTTTTGGAACACCATGTACGAGGAGTTTGAGCGGACCAAAAAGTATCTCTTAAAAATAAGCAATTCAAAAGACCTAATGGATGCTTACCCCGTCGATCGGGATTCCATTGCAATACGGGAACGCATTATTCTACCCTTGGTGGTCATACAACATTATGCCATCCAGAAACTCAATGGAATGAAAGAAAATGATGAGCAATATCCTATTTATAGTAAATTAGTGAGGAGAACTGTGTATGGAATTGTAAATGCGGGAAGGAATCTGGCATAATCAAGTCTTACACCTCAAAAATTACCCAGTAAAAAACAAACCATTTAACCATGACCAAGATAAATACTTTCGCACTCAGTGCACTTGTTGCAAGTATCTCACTGATGGGATGCAAGGGTACCGGTACCCAAAAAGAAATCCTATATAATAATTATACAGGAACAGACACAGAAGGATTTAATTTCTTAAAAGAATCATACCATCACGCGGGCTATCAGCAATTTGCAGCGAAGCATATCGATGACCAGGCTTTGGCAAATGCTATCTCAACAACCTATGCCGAGATATCCCAAAACCTTATTGAATTGGGTAATTACAATAATGTACTCATTCCGTCGATAAACGAAGTATCTTTTGAAGAAGCTGCCATTTCGGAGAATACGGATTCATTGACCGTTGTGGAAAATTCCCTTGTCGACAGCTTGGCGACCATTGAAACGACGGTTGATCCACAAACGGAAATTTCGATTGAAAAAATAATAGGGTCGCAGGAAAAGCTTATCCATCAATTTGAAAATGCAAGTGAGAATACGAATCGTAGTATTAGGCAATATGCACAAGAAACCTTGCCTAAACTAGAAGAATTGCTTGAGCAGACAAAGGCTACCATCAAATAATACTTCTTTTATGAATGGACCCATTCAAACAGGAATACTGGCTTATGGAATGTCCGGTAAAGTTTTCCATGCGCCCTTTGTTGCTTGTAATCGCCGTTTTCACTTCCGTGCTGTTACGGAAAGAAATAAAAAAGAAGCCAATAAGCGCTACCCGGGGATTATTAGTTATGACTCTGTAGTAGAGTTGTTAAACGATAAGGCCATTGAACTCGTTATTATCAATACGCCCAATAATACACATTTTGAATACGCAAGAGAAGCTATTCTTGCAGGTAAACACGTATTGATTGAAAAACCTTGTGTAGCGACGAAAGAAGAGGCTCAATTGCTCTTTGCGTTGGGCAAGGAACATCAAAAATACGTGATGGTTTATCAGAATAGGCGATGGGACAGCGATTTTAAAATGATAAGAAGCGTGTTGGATAGTGGCAAGCTTGGTCATTTGATTGAAGCTCATTTCCGGTTTGATCGATACCGGGCGGAGATTGGTCCGAAAGTATTCAAAGAACAGCCATTTCCGGCAAGTGGAATCGCCTATGACTTGGGTTCTCATTTGGTGGATCAGGTAATATCCCTTTTTGGAAAACCGGGAAAGTCCCTTAAAATTGGCACTAAGAACCGTGAAAAGACTGCTGTTGACGATTACGTTAATTTTATTTTGAGTTATCCAACTGGCTTGCAAGTGTATGTTACCGTCAGTTCCCTTGTAGCTGATCAAGGCCCGGGTTACATCCTACATGGAACGAAAGGATCTTTTAAGAAAAACCGCACTGACATTCAAGAAATCCAACTAAGTGCTGGCACGTTACCAACAGATCCCGGCTATGGGGTTGAAGGTGAATCAGCAAAGGGAATATTGACTTATTTTAATGAAAAACGAGAAAAGGAGGTATCGATGCTTACCCCTCTCAAGGGTAATTATGCAGAGCTTTTTGATGCCGTCTATGAGCAAATCCGCGAAGGTGTTCCTTATCCTGTAAAAGAAAAAGAAATCCTTGATCAATTGGAAATATTGGCCCAGCCGGTATGGAATATCCAATCGTAGCTTAAATGTTTATGGCTTCTTAACAAAATCTTAATGCATTTTCATCATCTTTGTCTTGAAGCACATAAAGATGATATTAAATAGTAAGCAAATACCTTTGATTAACCGTGAAATCAGTTGGCTTCATTTCAATGAGCGGGTACTTCAGGAAGCTGCAGATGAAACAGTTCCTTTACTTGAACGGTTACGCTTTTTAGCAATATTTTCTTCTAACCTAGACGAGTTCTATCGTGTTCGTGTTGCCACATTAACCCGTTTGGTAAATGTTAATACAACAGCCAAAGAACTATTGGGGTATAGTCCTAAGAAAATCCTTAATCAGATTAAAGAAAGGGTTATTCTTGCAGAGTGTCAGTTTGATGAATTATACAATGCTATCATTAACGCGTTGTATAAAGAAAAGATTGCCATCATCAATAAACATCAATTAAATGCGCTTAGAAGCTCGTATGTAAGAAATTACTTTCAAGAGCATGTTTTGCCAAGGCTTGTTCCGATAATGTTAACTGGTAGAAAGAATGAAGATTCTTTTCCCACATTGAAAGATAGGCGGGTCTATTTCTTTGTTAAGGTGTTCCGCAAGAATAAAGTCATGTACTCGCTTTTGGAAATCCCTTTTCAAGGTCCTTCAAGGTTTGTTATCCTTCCTAAAGAAGGTAGCCTGAATCTTATTATTTTATTAGATGATATTATTCGCTTTTGCCTGAATGAGCTGTACTTTATTTTTAATCATGACAAAATTGAACCCTATGCCATTCAAGTTATACGCGATGCAGAGCTTGATCTCGATACCAACGTGGATGAAAAATTTATTGATGCCTTGACCAAAAGCTTAAAGCATCGTGAGAAAGGGAGACCTATGAGACTTTTGTACGAAAGTGGCATGCCGCAAGATATGTTGCGCTATTTAGTAGAAAAGATGAATATGCCTACCGAGGTTTTAATTCCCGGCAATCGATACCTGAATTTCAGTGATTTTATATATTTCCCTGCCATTGGTGCTGCGAAGTTAGAATATCCCCCCTTACCGTCCTTATCTTTATCGCGTATTGACCGTCGCAGAAGCATTTTTGACCAAATGGCAAAATCAGATTTTTTCCTCTGTTTGCCTTATCATAGCTATGATTACGTAATCAACTTTCTACGGGAGGCAGCTATAGACCCACGTGTAGTATCCATACATATTACCTTGTATAGGCTGGCCGTAAATTCCAACGTAATCAATGCGTTAATCAGCGCCGCCCGCAATGGGAAAAAAGTAGAATGCATATTGGAACTAAAAGCTAGATTTGACGAAGAGGCTAACCTCTCTTGGGGCAAGAAATTGGCAAAAGCCGGCGTTCAGGTCAATATTGGTTTTGTAGCATATAAAGTGCATGCCAAAGTATGTTTGGTAAAACGTGAGGAAAAAGGAAAGATTGTTGATTATGCCATACTGGCAACTGGTAATTTTAACGAAAAAACAGCAGGCTCTTATAGTGATTTTAATCTGTTTACCATACACAAAGACATTGTTTCTGATTTGGAAAATTTATTTGCGAGTTTGAGAAGAAAGGAGTTCCATCCAGATTATCGTTGCTTAATTGTTTCCCCACTTGATGCCAGGAAGAAGCTAATGGCCCTTATTGATCGAGAAATCGAACACGCCCGGAAAAGAAAAAAAGCTACCATAATTTTGAAGATGAATTCGCTGTCTGATGAGGAAATCATCAATAAGCTCTACGAAGCCAGCAATGCGGGCGTAGTCGTCGATCTTATTATCCGGGGTATGTGTTGCCTTGTTCCTAATAAAAAGGGGTTTAGCGAAAATATCCAGGTTAGAAGTATTGTAGATCGGTTCTTGGAGCATGGAAGAATCTGGACTTTCTCTAATAATGGAAATGAAGAAATCTATTTGACCTCTGCCGATCTCATGACCAGAAATCTTGACAGACGTGTCGAGGTGGGTTTCCCGATTTACGATGAAAAGATAAAAAAAGAAATAAAAGATATTCTTGAAATGCAGCTTCAGGATAATACCAAATCCCGCGAGGTAAATGGATTGCATGGGAATCTATATTTTAGTCCCATAACTTCGAAACGTCATCGTTCGCAAACAGAAATCTATCAATATTTTAAAGATAAAATAGAATGAAATATGCCGCTATTGATATCGGGTCGAATGCCATTCGCCTACTGGTAGCCGATATCCTGCAGTCGAAGGATGAAACCACCTTCAAGAAGACCACCTTAGTTCGACTTCCTATTCGGTTAGGGGATGACTCATTTTTACATCATCATATTTCAGAACGGAAGGCCGATGATGTAGTAAAAGCCATGATTGCTTTCCGCAATATCATGGATATCTATCACGTAGAGTTTTACATGGCCTGTGCTACTTCTGCGATGCGGGAAGTAGACAATGGAGCAGAATTAGTTGAAAAGATAAAGAAGGCAGGAATAGATCTTGCCATTATTGATGGTCATCAAGAAGCAAAAATCATTTATTCCTATCATTTTGAAAAACAGCTGAATGAAAAAAAGACTTATCTATACATTGATGTAGGCGGGGGAAGTACAGAGTTGTCCATTTTTCATCGCCAGAAATTGGTTGCTTCCAAATCATTTGATATTGGTACCATTCGTATTTTAGATCAACAAGACCAGGAAGAAAGCTGGTTGGCAATGAAGCAGTGGATAAAAAACAAGACGCATCAATTTCCGGGCGTGATAGGTATTGGTACTGGAGGTAATATTAACAAACTATATGTTTTGGCGAATGTCAAACCCCCCAAAGCCCTTAGTTACCAGAAGCTGAAAGCAACCTATGAACATTTGTCGTCATTCTCTTTAAAGGATCGCATAAATGTACTGGATTTGAAACCTGACCGAGCCGATGTCATTATCCCGGCGAGTGAAATCTTTTTAAATATCATGAAATGGGGAAAAATAAACCAATTATTTGTACCCCGTATCGGATTGGTTGACGGCATGATACAAACCCTAATTGACAAGTCCTTTAAACGTTGAGAATTGGCTATAGAGGAGGGTTAAACGCAAAAAAATAAAAAATAGCCCTTAAGGTTTGCAGATTACCGCAGAGTTCGTACTTTTGCGCCGGAGAGTTGGCAGAGTGGTCGAATGCGGCGGTCTTGAAAACCGTTGTCTGTAACAGGACCGGGGGTTCGAATCCCTCACTCTCCGCCACCCAAAATGAAGCCCGGCAGTAGTCGGGTTTTTCTGTTTAAATAGGTGAGCCAAGCGTGCTTGAGCGAAGCCAGTTAAACAGAAAGAGGAATGAGCGTAGCGAATGGCTTCATTTTGGGTGAAGCCTCCCCATTTGGGATCACCTAACGAAGTGAGGTAATCCCTCACTCTCCGCGGAAAAATCCTTCATCGAAAGATGAGGGATTTTTTGCGTTAGAAGAGGTTCGAACAGAAGGGCTGGTCGACGGCTTCGCGGCTCCTCTATAAAAATTGATAGTTCAGCCGCGCGATTACTATAGTTCAAATTATTGGCAGTAAATTAATTTTATTGCCGTATATTTGTGCTAATATGCAAAAGAGGACGATCAATATTAATCAGTTTACAGGTTACTTCGCCAACTATGGTCAGCCGATCTCATTGAACGATATACGTCGCTACTTCCGCGGGATCAATCCAGATATTTCGGACAGTACGGTCAATTGGCATGCGCATGAAATGGTGAAAGCATCCATTCTGACCCGTGTGGGCCGGGGCCTGTTCCGCTTGGGCAATAAAAAAGACTACCAGCCTTCTTTGTCTGAGCTGGATATTCGTATTGCCGAACACGTGAGGAAAAATTTCCCACTGGTTTCCTTTGGTGTCTGGAATTCAGGATTGCTGAATGAGTTTGCGCAGCATATAAGCGGGTATCCGTTTATCTTGGTGGACACGGAACGGGATGTTGCCGAATCGGTCTATCTCAGCCTAAAAGAAGCTTTCAAACCGGTGTTCTATAAATTAGATGATCGAATGTTCAACGAGCTGGTACCGGAATTTGATGCCCCGGTGATTGTCCGCCATCTAGTCACCGAAAGCCCCCTGATCGAAACAGACGGTATACCTTCGATCAGTTTGGAAAAACTGCTTGTCGATTCGTTCTGCGATGCCGAACTCAGTTTCCTGGAAGGTAGCGAACTGCGTGCCATATTCCGGAATGCATTTGCTAAGTATACAGTGAATGAAAGCAGGCTGTTGCGCTACGCCAGCCGGAAAGGCCGTAAATCAGATATGGATCAATTTCTCCGTAATCATAAAATCAATGGATAATAAAAGTATTCAACCGTGATCTCAAAGAAAAGTCTGCATGCTGACTGGCTGGAAGAAGTTTCTTCCAGCAACCGGAAAGCAGATAAAATACTCATCGAAAAAGTCATCCGTGCTTTGCTGCTTCTTGAAGGGTTATCAAAATCCCGATTGGATTTTGTCTTCAAAGGCGGCACCGCCCTCATGTTGCTGACGAAAAGTACAAAGCGGTTGTCGATTGATATCGATATCATCGTCAGCGGACAAAGTGGACTGGAGGATTTATTCCAGCTCTTTTTGGAAGAACAGGGCTTCAGCAGGTTTGAGCCGCAGAAGCGGTCCGCTGCGACGAAAATCGAGAAGGCTCATTTCAAGTTTTTTTATCATCCGGTACACCGGTACGGGATGGCCGAAGACTATGTGCTACTGGATATACTTTTCGAAAAACCGCATTACACCGATATGATCGACCAGCCCATCGATTCGGCTTTCGTCATCCAATCGGGTGAACCGATAACGGTCAAGGTGCCGGGTCACGAAGATTTGCTCGGCGATAAATTGACTGCATTTGCCCCCAACACGACAGGCATACCTTACGAAAAGAACGGCGACAACCGCTCGATGGAAATCATTAAACAACTGTATGATATCGGAAGCCTTCTCGAATATGCCAATGAAGCAAGTGTTGTGGCAAAAACATTTTCGTTGTTTGCGCTGACAGAGTTGGGGTACCGGGATTGTGGTCTGGACGTTGAAGCCGTACTTGACGATATTTATCAGACCTCCCTGCACATCTGCAGCCGGGGTTCGGAAGGGAATGGAAGGTTCGACTTGCTCATGAAAGGCATCACGCAGGTCAGACGTTACATCTTCTCGGAAAGCTATCATATTGACCGCGCAATCGTCGATGCATCCAGAGCCGCTTATGTGGCAAAGACCATCCAGCATGGCATCCCGAACTTCAACAAGTACACCAACCCGTCGGATGTAAAGGATTTGACCATCGATCAGTCATTCAATTCAAAACTGAACAAATTGAAAAAAGGTAATCCAGAGGCGTTTTTCTATTGGCACCAGATTTTCCTGATGGAAAAAGGCGATTTTATTTAGATAGACTATCGGCAATTTTTAATGCCGGTTACCCGTTTTTACAAAAAATTCAAGTTAACCCGCCTAAAACGGGTGGGATGCACAAATTTTTCAGACTAATTCGCCTTGTTTTACAAATTTTTCGAAATGATGGATATTGACTTTCAAAAAGCATCAATAATTGAACAAGGGGTTCGAATCCCTCACTCTTCGCGGAAAGCAAAATGCCATTGACAGACAAATGGTAACATTTTTATTTATATCCCCTTAGTTTTTCTGTAAATAATTATAATTCTTTTTCTAAAAAACTTCTCATTTGAATTGATATATCCCTTATTGTTATTGTTTGTTGTAGGTAAGCGATTAAAAGATCATATTTTTAAATTTATTTAATCAAAATTCTAATGAACTATTCTAATTATGTCTCGAGCCTTTAACTTAGATTGATCCTGTCTCTACATTTTCAGTAAAAATAGATAAGGAATGTTTTGGTTCCTAAAAAATTATAATACTCCCCAAATATTGGACAGCTGCTTAAATGTTTAACTTAGCAGTTGTAAAATGAAAAAAGAACGCAGGAAATTCAGTGCAGGCTTCAAGGCGAAGGTCGCGATCAAAGCGATTAAGGAACAGCAGACGGTCCATGAGCTGGCTGCCAAATATGAGGTTCATCCCACGCAGATTAACACATGGAAGCGGGAGTTTTTGGATAACGCAGATACGGTATTCAACAAGGATAAGGCTGTTTCCAAGGATGATTCTCAGGAGAAGAAGGAACTTTATTCGAAAATCGGGGAATTACAGATACAGGTTGATTTCTTAAAAAAAGTATTGGGCAAATGAGTTTGGAAGAGAAACGCAGGCTTGTTTGCCCACAGTACAGGAAGTTGAGTGTTTACCAGCAGTGTAAGGTCATCGAGTTGCCGCGCAGCAGCTACTATTTCAAACCCAAGGGCGGGTCATTGTTCAACCAGCGGGTGATGAAGGCCATTGACAGGAAGTTCCTGGTTGTCCGTTCTATGGTGTTGAGCGCATGGCTTGGTATCTGAAAAAGGATTTGGGGTATCTTGTTGGAGGGAAACGTATCAGGCGATTGTATAAGATCATGAACCTGAAGGCCATCTATCCCAAAAAGAATCTCAGCAAGGCAAGTAAGGGTGATTATAAATTCCCCTATCTGCTCAGGGATCTGAAGGTCGACCGCGCCAACCAAGTCTGGCAGGCAGACATCACCTACATCCCTATGTTCCGTGGGTTTATGTATATGTTTGCCATCATCGATGTTTACAGCCGCAAGATCATGGGCTGGGGAATCTCCAATACGATGAGTGCTGAATGGTGCCGGGATATCATGCAGGATGCCATGGAAAGACACGGGAAACCGGAAATCTTCAACACGGACCAGGGGTCCCAGTTCACATCCTCGGTATTCACCGAAGCACTCAAAGCACGTGAGGTGAAAATATCCATGGACGGCAAGGGCAGGGCTTTGGATAATATCTATATCGAGAGGTTCTGGGGATCGCTTAAAAGGGAAAAGATATACCTGAACCCACCAAATGGAGGAGTGGATTTATACCAGCAGGTGAGCGATTATGTGCGATTCTACAATACCGAAAGAAGACATAAATCGATCGGTAGGGTAACACCCGATGAAAGGTTCTATCAGCAAATTAAAAATGTGTCGTAGTTATATCTTAAATTAGTGCAATAGTTGTCCAGCAAATAGGGAGTATCATATTGGTATAGATGGGGGCATGGAACAGATATATTGATGTACTAGCCAAAGTAATAAGATATAGAAGAACGGAGAAATTTTTAACTCTCTTTAACAGTCTCGTCCCGCTATTTGTTAAAACTGTTATTATTATCATTGTTGATTTATATTACAAAGGATGGTCGCAAAACCATCCTTTGTATATTGCTTTTATGATAAAAATCAGATCTACCAATTGTCAATTAATGGCTGCTCCACTCCATTTACTATTGTATAAGTCAATGTGCGGATAGGACTTGTGGAAGGAATTTTCTTTTTTATTCAAGACTGAAATTATACCCCCAACCGTATATTTTCCGATCATTCGATTTAAGCTATTAGAAACTTATAAATTTATTTTGCTATTTATGATTGATATATTAATGGCGACCCATGCGGATTGTTGACTTTTGTCCGGTCCATGTTTAAATGCATTTTCGATAAAAGGAAATAGCAATAAGGGAAAAATTTTATATTCCTTATCAGGTTGTTGGATTTCCCCGGTTATTTCAACCTTATTTCCATGCCTTAAACGTTCCAATTCAATAAAGCTATTTATAAAACCGATTTCCTGCTATAATAATACAAAAGTATCATCACCTTCATATAAGGTATAACGCATAAGATCCACCAGTTGCTGACGATTTGATAGGTGCCAAGTACGTCATGGGTGTCCTCATCCCTTGCGGGCAGGGGTTTTCCGGTCTCGATGATCCACCGGGCTTCCTGCACGTCGAAGCGCGTACCCTCGATGAAATTGGAGAAGTACGCCTCGTAGAATGCAAAATTGCGGAAAGCGCGTGGGGTGTTGTTCACATCGGGCTGATCGGCAAATTCACGTTGTTGGAGTTCTACGAACAACTGCTCGAAGACCTCCAGCCGGGCCGGGTCGTACGGGTGTCCGAACACGCGGGCGATGGTTACCGGAGATTTGAGGATATCGGTGGGTCTGGTGGACAGGGTGGCCCCGACCATGCGGTCTAGATGAACGTCAGGGTGGACAAACAGCCATCAGCCCGAGATGTGGGATCGATTCCGTTTTAGGTGAGGAACTGCCAATTGGCGACAATATATTTTTGGATGAGATGAACAGGATGTGGTTCGGATGAGGTTGACCTTCTTATGGCGTTTATTGATAATTTATTTGCACAATGCAGTCATAACTCCGGGGAAAGTCTCCGTACGGTATCAAGTAACTCTAAGGACAGCGATTGCCGCATGGTCTGCTAGGCATTTTCGATAGTTTCTTCTGGTGTCTGCGTATCGTTCTCGAGGGTACTTCCCGTGAGGATACGATTTCGATATTGTTTTCCACTCTTTTATAATTTGGGAAATGCTTATTTTCGGATTATAATGAGTTACTCTTTTATAATATACTTAAAGAACAAAGCATCCCTGAAATTTGAATATAAAAGAGATGTTTCAAGCGTTGTCCGCACTGACAAGGGATATCGTATCACATTCAATAACGGAAGCGGCTATAATTACGGAGCAGACAAGGTTCAGTATTATCCGCTTTTATCGACACGGGAAGGGGTGCGTATATATGAAAATGGGAAATTAAATAGGACATATAACGCTGTTGATAGTTATGGTCGTTATCTGATTTTTCGGAATGAGAATAACTGCTCTTTTCCCATTGAAAATAATGAAGATATTGAAATCTGTGGTATTAAAAAGAATATTGCTCAGGCAAAATCAGTGATCGATTACTTTAAAGATGTACTGGGAAACACAGGAAAAGTGTCGTTTGATATTCCGACAGAAGAAACAGAAACCAAAAATCCCAATCAGGTAAGTTCCGAAATATTGCTTAAAGCGCTCGATGGGATGGACTTACTGGAATCAAGGTCGGCATTATCCCACTATATTGATGGAACCAATCCTACTGTCACTACTTCCAATAAAACTTTTATTTACCCTTTCGGGTGCAATGAAAGCCAGAAACTGGCGGTGGAGACTTCCCTGAGAAATGGTATAAGTATCGTGGAAGGCCCTCCGGGAACGGGTAAAACGCAGACAATCCTGAATATTATAGCCAATCTTATCGTGCAGAACAAGACTGTCGCCATTGTTTCAAATAATAACTCTGCAGTATTCAATGTGCGGGAAAAACTGGAAAAATATGGCTATGGAATGGTGATAGCATCATTGGGAAATAAGAACAACAAATCATCATTCTTCGACAATATCAGCGAACGCACCATCAATCCAGATTTTAAGATATCGAAAGAGCGACTGGGAAAAGCAGCGGATGAGGTGCGTGAATTGGATTCCGTACTGACAACCTGTTTTCAGTATCGGAATAAGTTGGCTACCCTGAAGACGGAACTATCGGATGCCGAGATAGAATTCAGTCATATAAAAGCGGAACAGCCACTCGATCCAGATATACAAGCGTTACTCGACAAGAAATTCCTTCGTAGCTGGAATATCAACAAGGCTTTGAAGTTGAAAGACTTGTTGTCGTTTATCGACCTTGACAACAAACTGTCTTTCCTGAACAAGCTACGTTTTGTTTTGCGATATGGTTTATTCGACTTTGATAGTATAAGCCGGTACCGTGAAGAATTCCCCGTGTATGTGAATCACAAATTCTATGAACTTTACATAGCAAAAATAGAAAGTGAAATCTTGGAAGTTGAAAAATGGCTGACTTCCCATAATGAAGCACCCAACCTCGACCGTTTTATCGAAACGTCCAAAGAGTTGTTCAACGGAGCGCTGTTTGAAAAATATGAGTGTTTGGGAGAATCGACCTTTAATGTGGAGGATTATCGTTGGCAGTTTGATGATTTTGTACAATATTATCCGGTAATCCTGAGTTCTACACTCTCACTGCATACAAGTATCCCGAAAGGATATCTTTTTGATTATCTGATTATAGATGAATCTTCTCAGGTAGATATTATAAAGTCAGCCGTATGTCTTTCCTGTTGTCGGAATGCGGTTGTCGTCGGAGATAGTATGCAGCTTGCGCATATCGTCGATAAGCAGAGCCAGGAAGCCGCTGAACAATTTCAGAAAGCGTACCACATTTCTCCTGCATATGATTATGTCAAACAAAATATCCTCACCTCGCTGAAAAGTTTGTATGGAGATAATGTAAAGTCAGTGCTATTAAAGGAACATTACAGATGCCATCCTGCTATTATCGGATTCTGCAATAAGAAATATTACGATAACAATTTGGTCGTGATGACCCGTGGAAATAGCCATCCATTCAGGATCATCGAAACAAGCATATCGGGAGGAAGAGATTACCACAATCAAAGGCAGATTGATGAAACCGATTTCTATATCCGGAAAAACCATGCAGCAAACTATAGGAAAGTCGGTGTTATTGCACCTTATAGAAACCATGCGGATATGTTGCAGAAGCAGCTTCCGGATGGTGCCGAAGCTGACACCATACATAAATTTCAGGGTCGAGAGAAGGATGTGATTATTTTTAATACGGTCAGAAACAAGGTAGAATCCTTTATCGATAATCCGAACCTGATCAATGTCGCCGTATCGAGGGCCGTGAAAGAGTTTGTTGTAGTAAAACCTGCATCGATGGAACTGCCCCACGGAACAAATATCGGTGATATGATACGCTATATCTGTTATACTACTGACCCGAAGGAGACGATTGTGAAAGGCAGTATCTGTTCTGTTTTCGACCTTCTGTATAAAGAGTACAACAAGGTATTTCTTTCATTTCTTTCGTCCAACAAGCATCTGAATGGATCTGCCGCAGAGATTATCATTCATAAACTGTTGCGGGAGAGAATACTGTTGGGTAATGCTCAATTCTCATCCATTGATATGGTCAGGGAATATCGGCTTAGAGATCTTATTCGGGATATTGAACCATTTTCCGAAAATGAAGCCCAGTTTATCAGGAATAATTCAAGGATAGACTTCCTTCTGTATAATAAGATCGATAAAACACCTGTCCTTGCCATCGAGGTGGATGGTGTCTCGTTCCATGACAATGAGTTGCAATGGGAAAGGGATCATAAGAAGGATCATATTTTGGAAGTTATGAAGCTTCCGTTGCTTCGGCTATCGACCGATGGACACAATGAGGAAGCTAGGATCATCGAAAGTTTAAAAGCTGCGATGGGACTAGGATGGGCATAAGCTCGCCTAAACCGATCCGTCACAACAATAAATACGTTTGTTATTTCAATCAAAATACATGTATTTGCATGTAATAACAAACAATAGTAAAAATGACTACGAAGAAACAGGTTGTTTTACCGAAATATAGTAAGCTTCTGGAGCAGATGGGTGAAAATATAAAGCTTGCAAGGAAGAGAACTTCGGCGTTTTTTAGACAGCATGCCTGACACGTGGGGACGAACATTGATGAAAAGGCAGGCTGCCCAGCTGTCAAAAGAAAGAAACGAAAAGGCCCCGGATATTGTACATATAAATTTGCCGGTTTCGTGTTAACCTGTCTCCGGACAAGGCAGTATTGCTTTATGAATACCAGTATACCCGTGAAACGGATGAATCAGGTATTTACAGGTGGGGAGCGGGTTACCTACGTGTCCGGGCGGTCAATTTGGAAAGAGTTCTCCTTAGGTTGATAAACCACAAAATCTAAAAAAAACTATATCTATAGAATTATGGGAGACCTTACGCGATCATATATATAATTTATAATATGGATGGACTCTTTCGGTTAATGTATTCAACAGCTCTTTCCAGAAGTTCGTCTTTCCCTGCTCGGATACCATCCAACGTGGGTTTTACTTTCTGGTCAAGGTGTATTCCCACCTGTTGGGTCTCGTCATCATTAGGGTAATAAACACCTAGGCCCGTAAGAATAACTTTATAATCAAAAGGCAGCTGGACCATAGTAATATTGCCGTCCGCTCCCGCTGTCTGCGAGCCGATTGTCCAAGTATTGGGTGCCTGTTGATACGCCATGGCATGGAATTCGCTGCTGCTCTGCGTCATCTCGTTGACCAGGATGACCACCGGTCCTTTAAAAAAATCGGAGTTTTCGATCCCGGCCACTCTGTTTGGAGTAAACCAGAATGATCCGGCACTGTCTATGGATGAATGTGTAAATTTCGCAAATGGTCTGCTGTTAGGCATCAGGTAATGGGAAACTTCATCTAGGTGAGACTCTTTCTGGTAATTCCTCATGTCTATAATTAAGCCTCGGCAGCCTTGTATGCTATTCCACAGTCGTGGCAGATCAGAATTCATAAGCCAGCCATGGTTGAGGTAAGCTATTTGGTGGGGCAAAATGCGGAAAACACTGTCTTCTTTTGAAGATTGGGTGCTAAACTCCTGAATCGGGTACGTGTCTGCGATGATTACTGTATCGTGTCCATCACGGTCAATCCTGATTTTTACAATCGTATCATTGGTGCAAAGCAGATGTCGTGCAATGTTTCGAAGTATGCCATCCTCATTGGAAGCCCCAGTATAGGGGCGAAAAAGGTTGACACGGTCTTCCACCAATGTGTCGTTTAAAGACTTGATGACGTCACCAACCTGTAAGTCGACATTTTCAAAACGCTCATCATCGGGTAAGGATAATACAACAGCTTTTCGTTCAATAAACCCAAGTGTTACAGGCACCGCTCTTCTGCCATAAAAGCCCCGCAGACTCATCTTGTTTTGAAAGATCATTGCATGAGAATCCTCGGTACTGGCACAAAGACGCAACAATATTTTCGAAACATCCATTTCCGTTTTTGCCTCGACCATGTCCTTAATCGCTTCTTCCAAGACCAAGTCCCAGTTGTTCTGGATTAAATACCGATATGGAGAATAGTATTGTACAATGTTCCAATAGCGAAAAAGTGCCAGTAACCTGAATCCGACATCCTCAAGGGGGGCATATGGGTAGCTTTGTTCATTGAAAGATGGGACGCCAATTTTATTGGTACTTATATAGTAATGGGATGCTAACTGATATCTCCTTTCGGCAAAGGACCTCAATGCTTCCTTAATTTCAGTGGAATAATCAAGTTGATCAATCCAAGTGTAATCTGCTTTCATTTTCAAAGGTCGGTTGGATGTGGTCAGGTTAGGCGTCTCCTCAATCTTTCCCAATTTCTCGATGAAAGAACGAATAGCATGATCAGCATTGCTGTTGTCGTTACAAGGCGCGATCACAGACGGCATCAAACGAAACAATTCCGCATCCATGTTGAAAAGGCCTTTTGCGATATTAGGATGATTGTATTTCAAAAAACCCCAGACCCGGGCAAGATCTTTCAGTCGCTTTACCACCTCTTCAGAAACCTCGAGCTTTTTGATTCTCGATCGATACTGATAGGTAGTGTCATTAATCGCTGGCAGGGCATCACGTAACACGTCTTCATAATCCCTTCCATCAATTTTAATGTGTAAATCATCAAACCAAGCCGTGCCTTTTCCGATCAGCATAATCCCTATATATATGGCCTCTGTTGATTCCGGTTTAAGCTTTACTTTTACACGATAGTGCTTCCATTCACGGGTGCCAGACACTGCTTGTTCCTCCATATTATCGAAAGCTATGCTCGGATCGACACGGATCATCAGCCCTGCAAATCCACCCGTCACATTTTCTGTTTTTATCCAACCCGAAAGTTCCATTTCCTCTCCCTTGAATTGGTTTGGGATTCGGAATGTTAAGCCTGAAGAGCCAAGCTCATTTCCCCCTGAAGAGCTTATCTTCACTGCAAATCGTCCGGCGGTTTTTACTTTGCCGTCTAGGCCAAGATCATATTCACCCTTATTAAACTTCTGCCATCCCATTGGGAGATTACCGCCAGACATTGTCTCAAAACTGAGGTTATAATTTGTACTGATTTGCGCATTGAGCGTACTGATAAAAAAGCATCCCAAAAAAAGAAAAACAAATTTCATGTTGTACTCAAAGTAATTTTGGCTTGGCTTTATGCTGCAAAATGTTAATTATAAACGAATGTTGCAAATTCTATCCAGACATATTTACATTATATCAATTATGAAAAATGGCGAGAGGCATTAGTCCCTACCGAGCGCAATGGATTACTCAAAACCGTCGATCTAATCCTCTACGATCTTAACCAGTTGATAATTGGCGCCATTTACCGGTTTAAATGTAAACGAATTGTAGTTGATAGTGCCTAAGAAAGACACGCCGTTTCTTCCCAGTTGAAACCAATATTTGCCATTATGAGGAGTATGTAAAAGTTGAAAAGCTGCGGTCCGGTCGTTTTCCGTTTCCGGCACATGCGTGCTTCCATCAGCGTATTTTGTGTATAAGAATTCAGCCCATCTACCATACAAGGTAGGGGCTAATCCGTCCAAGCCGATCTCGCCGGGTTCGACCTTCGCAATTTTATAGAAATCTTGTTGGCCTCCGTCCCATTTTACGACCCATGTACCCGTAAGTTTTGCGGCGATCATACCCAATGTATCGTGTGACGTGGCTTGAACGATGTATTCATTGATCACCTCATCTTTGGTGTTTCTCAAGGATATCTGTAGTTCCTGAGGTTCTCCGGGTGTTCCCAAAGCCCAGCGGTCGAACGAGACTTGCCCATTTTCGTAATCTGATGTTATGGCCCACCTTTCGCGGTTTCCACCTCCAACATAGCGCCCAATAGAATCGTTCATCCACTCATCAAAGTATTGCCGCCAAGCTCCCTTTCCCTTTACTATCTCCGCATACACATTTACTTGAGATCCTGAAAGCGGTTTGCCGTGCCGATCTATTACTTGAAAGATCAAGGGGTCACGAAGAGGGAACCCACTTTGTCCGCTTTGCTTGTCACCGCTGATTATAACGAGATGATTGTCAGAAGCAGAAGCTTTGAAAACGATTGGGTCAATTATCTTACCATCGTATCGAATTACACTTGCTTCCACTTCCTGGAACTCCTCATCACCAAGCGTCCAAGATACGCTAGTGCGTCCATTAAGGTCAGTGTGGGTCGTGCCAGCACTGACCGTTCCATTGCCTTTGGTTACCTTCCAATGGACTTCGGCATTTTCTAGGTACATGCCCCACTCATTTTGTACACGCACTTCAAGCACGTCTTCCAAAGGTGTACGGACATATCCGGAAAAAGTTATTTCGCTTTCCGCCCTGATTTTATCGGCTTGTCGATCAGGTTGTTGCGAAATTGTAATCCGGTCTGCCATAATAATCAATTGGAAATCACCGGTAATAACTTGTCTTTTATCAGACACCATTTTGCCTTGTTCGTCTGCTAGTGCAGAAAGTTGGCTGTAAGAACCAGCTACCCTGAAATGAGCATAACGGGAATCTGATTTTACATAGGTGATGGCTTTAAGGACAGCATAGCTATCTTCACTTTTTTCTGGCAGGGGTGCCCAGATGTTCTTGGCACCCCTGCTCTCGGGAATGGTAACCATAAACGTGATGGCTTCTTGAAGGGCGGTGGCATATAAACAGGTAGGGCTTCGCATGGGGAAGCGTTTTTTCAGGGATAATTTGCTGAGAGCGGCACTGTCAATCGGATAAGCAATATGGAATTTCATTCCGGTAGATTGAGAAGTCGCCGTAACATAATGTATAGAGTCTTCACAGGATTGGGGTTGAAAACTCAACTGGCTGCAATCTATTTTTTCACTCCAAGCAGAAGTTTTGAAGCTGGTATATAAAGCAGTGTTATCGCTGGTATTATCATTGTCCGAATCTCCTTTTGGCTCATTCTCTGTATGGCGGTCGGGTGCAACCGGACTTTCTTTTCCACAGGAATAAAAAAGAAAGATAATTCCTGCAAAGTATATGCAGATAAAGAAAAAAGCCTTGGTACTATTAGAGATCTTCATAATGTATTTGATAAATTCACGACATTACAAAGATAAATAGTGGCAAACAGGGCTAATATACCCTATTTAAGGTATTTTGATATGGGTTTGCTCTTGTTATGTGGGTTGCTTTATTAGACTATGATTCCCTCGTGAATACATCCTACACCTCATATGCCATTCTTGCAAACTTATTGCGGTACTCAATTGGTGTAAGCCCTGTGATTTTTTTAAATACATCCCTAAAGGCTTTCGTATCCGTATAACCCACATCAAACATGATTTCGGTTACATTCCTTCTGGATGCTTCAAAGAACTTTTTGGCAGCTTCTATTCGCACCCTTTGTATATATTCTATGGGAGTATTGTTCGTAGCCTCTTTAAATTTTCGTTCAAAAGTCCTACGGCCTGCATTGATAAGTTCTGCCAAGGTTTCGATTGATATTTTATCGTGATAGTGTCCCTCAATGTAATCCTGTACTTTTTGAATATCCTCATCGCCATGATTCCGTTGACCGTTGAAGATGGCGAATTGAGATTGACTGTCTCTACCGATATCCAATGCAAAATATTTTGAGATCATGATAGCTGTTTCCCGGTCCGCAAATTTCTCAACCAGGTATAATATCAAATTCCACAAACTGCTTGCCCCACCGCTGCTATAGATATTGTCATGTTCAGTGATTATCGCGCCATCTTCGACTTCCACATCGGGATATCTTTCTTTGAATTCGCTGATATGCGCCCAATGGGTGGAACATTTCTTGCCATTGAGTAAACCCGTCTCAGCCAAGAGAAAAGCACCGATACATAAACTGGCTAAGCCTGAACCGCTTTCGTGCAACTTTCTGAAATAGGGTATTGCTTCCGCATTGGCCTGAATTCCTTTTATGGTATCACCAAATGTCGGCGGTATGATCAATAGGTCCGTTGTGCATACATCTTTGAGCAACCTGTTGGTTTTAATCATGTACTCGCCATTATTGGCCGGTACATATTCATTTAAGCCTACGTACTCGACTTCAAAAATCGGTTTTTTGCCAAATGTGGTTAAAAACTCGTTAGCGGTATTGAAGGTTCTGAAGGGAGGTGTAACGGCTTCAATTACTCCATATTGAGGGACAAAGACAGAAATTTGCATATTCAACTGGTTATTAGACTGCAAGATAGAGAATTGTTTTGTCATAATTTACCCCTAAAATTGTCATTTTTGCCACAGCCGTTCTTTGACGAGCTATTGTAATTTTGAATCGTATAACTTAATATAAAGAATGAACCATGGAAAAAGTAACGAGAATTACAGTGGGGGCAGTAGCAAACGCCCCAGTGTCAAAAGTGTGGAAGACTTGGAATACGCCAAGTGATATCATGCAATGGAATACGGCTGATCCAAGTTGGCATAGTCCGAGCAGTGAAAACGACCTACGGGTAGGCGGTAAGTTTAAGCATCGAATGGAAGCGAAAGATGGCAGCTTTGGGTTTGACTTCGAGGGGCGGTATAATACGGTAGAGCTGCATCAGGAAATTACCTATACTATGCCAGATGGGCGGAGAGCAACTACCCTATTTGCAGGCCAAAATGGTAAAACCAACATCGAAACCACGTTCGATGCGGAAACCGAAAATGATCCTGAATTTCAAAAACAAGGATGGCAAGCTATCTTGGACAACTTTGTCAACTATGTTGAATCCAACTAATTTCTATAACCACTAAGAAAAATAAGATGAAAAAAGATAAAATAATATTTTGGGTAGCGACTACTATTATTATCCTTTGGGAAGGTGTTATGCCGCTTAGTACCTTGTTTTTTGCACCTGAACAGGCAACTATTGGTACAAGGCCGTTGGGCTATCCCGATTATTTTGCCTACTCGCTGATTATCTGTAAGGCACTCGGCGTGTTAGCGATTTCCCTTCCTAACCTATCAAGTACGTTAAAGGAATGGGCGTATGCTGGCCTCACATTCAATCTGATCTTTGCAGTTATCAGTCATGCCTGTGTAGATAAAAACATTGGCTTTATATTATTGCCATTGGTAATATTAGGCATCTTGGCCGTGTCTTACATTTATAGTCGTAAAATTCGAACCCAGGGCTAAAAACAAATTATAAAATCATAATCACAGACTAAATTTCAATAAAAATGGAAAATCAAACCGTTTCATTGCACCGGGTAATCAAGGCTAGCCCAGAAAAGGTATTTCGTGCCTTTGCTGATCCATTGGCACATTCAATTTGGTTACCACCCTATGGATTTATATGTACCGTACAACATATGGATTTCAAGATAGGAGGGAAGTACCAAATGACATTTATAAATTTCAGCACAAGGAATGGGCATTCTTTTAGCGGATCGTATCTCGAAATAAAGCCCAATGAATTGATCAAGTATACGGATACTTTTGATGATCCCAACTTACCGGGAGAAATGACGACTACCGTATCGCTAAAAACAGTCTCATGTGGTACGGAGCTCAGAGTGGTGCAGGAGGGAATCCCTTCGGCAATACCGCTAGAAATGTGTTATTTGGGCTGGCAGGAATCGTTGGAGAAATTGATGAAGCTTGTAGAACCTGAAATTCCTGATGCTTAATTATAGCGACTATGGTTGATTCGATTGGTGATAAGTTTGTGAGTACCATTTTTATTACCTTTTCTGGTAACTGCAGGAAGGCACTCACTTTTTATCAAACCTGCTTTGGCGGTACTTTGCAATTTGAAACCTTTGAAAAAAAATTGCCGGATTACACCGAAAAGCCGATTGTCATTGGCTCACTTGTTTCCAATAGGATAATTATTCATGGTTCAGACTTGGTACACAATGAAGGAAGAACGTTGGGCAATTATATGTCTATCTTTGTATTTTGTAAGAGTCCTGAAGACAGGCAAATGCTTAGAAAAAAATTGGACCACCATCAACCAAATCCTTCCGGTAGGAATGATGAGGGCCAAAAACTAGTTGAAATAACCGATGCTTTTGACGTGAGATGGGTATTGGGTGTTTAGCAATAACGATTTTAATCGTTATGTATACCCGGACATAAAAATCAATCGCATGCCCATCGGAAGATTCTCCAAAATATAGTACTTTTGCGCTCGGATGAATTATACGAATAAATACGATGAACTGGGTTATTTTAATTATTGCAGGCTTATTTGAAGTCGCCTTTGCCTCTTGTTTGGGAAAAGTCAAAGAAGCCACGGGGAACGATGTTTATTTCTGGTATGGAGGCTTTTTACTCTCCTTGTTTATCAGTATGCTGCTGTTAATTAAAGCTACCCAAACCCTGCCAATCGGAACGGCTTATGCCGTATGGACCGGCATTGGGGCTGTTGGAACCGTTTTAATGGGGATCTTTGTATTTAAAGATCCGGCGAATTTTTGGCGGATCTTTTTCATTATAACACTTATTGGATCCATTATCGGGCTTAAAGCCGTATCACACTAAACCACTAACCAATACAACTTTTATTACTTTCCAGCACGCAATTTTGTAACTGAATTTTGACTATAAATTAAGTTACAAAACTTTCTTTTTTTGATCTATTTTCTAGATTTGCGATATACCGTTAGTCATTTAAAGTCTAAACCAGAATTTTCATGTCAATACGTGCTATAAAACTCGTTCAATTATTTTTATTGGTTTTAGTGTTACTTGGGTTCACCCCCCTTGGTTTTCACTATACCGGTGCCGCACAAGGCATATCACTCTACACCCCTTATACGGAGATTTCCGTACCCCCGGGAGAATCTATCGAATATTCCATCAAGGCAATTAACAATAGCGGCAGCATTAAAACAGCAGCTATTGAGGTTTCCGGCTTGCCAGAAGGGTGGACGTATGAATTGAAATCAGGCGGATGGAGTATTGGAGAGATATCGGTACTTCCGCGGGAGCAAGAAACGCTTTCGTTGAATGTCGATGTTCCCCTGAAAGTTGATAAAGGGACCTATCATTTTCAAGTGCTCGCCAAGGGATATGGTCGGTTGCCACTTACCGTTATCGTATCTGAACAAGGTACCTTCAAAACGGAATTTTCGACTGCGCAGCCGAATATGGAGGGTGCAGCCAACTCAAAATTTACCTATGCTTCCACACTGTATAATCGTACAGGAGACGATCAAGTATACGCCATACGGGCACAATCCCTTCCTGGTTGGAATGTGACATTTAAGGCCGATTATAAACAAGTCTCGTCCGTCAAGATAGCGGCCAATACCAAAAAGGATATTACCATTGAAGTTGATCCTCCTGATCAGATCAAGTCGGGTAAGTACGAGATACCTATAATGGCGGGCACAAATACCACATCGGCAAGGCTGACCTTGGAAGTTGTTGTAACGGGGTCTTATTCCCTCGAGCTAACCACCCCCACGGGGCTTTTGAGTACCGCCATTACCGCAGGCGGCAGGAAACGAATTGAACTCGCCGTAAAGAACACCGGTTCGGCAACCCTTAAAAACCTCGATATGCAGTTTTCTGCCCCGACGGATTGGGATGTCATATTTGAGCCGAAGAAAATAGAACAGATAGAGCCGGGAAAAGCAGCCCAGGTTTTTGCGACTATCCAGGTGAGCAATAAAGCCATCGTAGGTGATTATGTCGCTAATTTAGAAGCAAAAGCTCCTGAAGTCTCTTCCAAGGCTGCCTTTAGGGTAGCGGTGAAGACCTTTTGGCTATGGGGCTGGTTGGGCATTTTGATTATCCTTGCGGCGTTGGGAGGTGTATATTATCTCATTCGAAAATATGGAAGGAGGTAAGCTTGAGTCAAAACATTATTGAACTTGTTAACCTAACCAAACGATACGGATCGCTGACCGCAGTAGATCACCTTAACCTTGGCATTCAAAAGGGCGAGATATTCGGCCTCTTAGGCCCCAATGGTGCTGGAAAATCTACTTCGATCCTCATGATGCTGGGGCTGACAGAACCCACTTCTGGTTCGGTGAAGGTATGTGGTATCGATTCTACAAAAGAGCCCTTGGAGGTAAAAAAGCGTGTGGGATATCTTCCAGACAACCTTGGTTTTTATGAGAATTGGTCAGGGGTGGATAACCTGCTCTATATCGCACGCTTGAATCGCATACCGGAGACAGAGGGAAAACGTCGAGCCGAAGAACTTCTGGAAAAGGTTGGTTTAGGTGATGTTAAAGAAAAGAAAACCGGTAAGTACTCGCGAGGTATGCGGCAACGGCTCGGCCTGGCGGATGTACTGATTAAAAATCCCCAGATCATTATCTTGGATGAACCAACCTTGGGAATCGACCCAAGTGGCGTAAGGGAGTTTCTTGAACTCATCGTGCAACTAAGCAAACAGGAAGGTTTAACCGTGCTCCTGTCATCCCATCACTTGCATCAAGTACAGCAGGTGTGCGACCGGGTGGGCATCTTTGTAGAAGGCAAGTTGTTGGCAGAGGGCAATATACACACGCTCTCACAGAAACTTTTTAGAGGGGAAGCTTTTGCTGTTGAGATAGGGGTTGAAACGAAACAGGATACCGCTAAAAAAATAAATAAGAAACGAAATTTTCCTGAAGAACTGGAAACGATATTTCAAAAGATTGAGGGTATAAATACTGTCCAATACCAAGATGGAATGTTCCATTTAGGTTGCTCACTCGATATCACGTCAACTGTGGCGCGTGCCGTTATGCAAGAAGGGTTTGCGTTGACCCACCTATCGAAGAAGGAGTATGGCTTGGATGATATTTATCATCGCTATTTTAAGGGAGGAAAGTTATGAGCAAACTGAATGAAACGGTCCGGCTGCTAAGAGAAATTCCCGCTACCCTTAAATTGACCACATGGATTGATCAATTAAAGCGCAAGATAGTGCCCGGGAATAACAAATCCGTTCCGCATCCCTTTTGGGTTATTGTGGATAAAGAAGTGTCTGATCATGTGCGGAGCTGGCGTTTTATTGTTTTGCTTTTCCTCATCTTGTTAACATGCTTTGGTTCCTTGTATACTTCGCTTTCGAGTATAGGGGAGACTGTAAAAGCCAATGAGCCCAATGACATGTTTTTCTTTTTAAAGCTGTTTACACTTTCAGACGGCACCCTGCCTCCCTTTCATGTATTTATAGGATTTTTAGGTCCTTTATTGGGAATAAGCCTCGGCTTTGATGCCATTAATTCCGAACAGACCCATGGCACATTGAGCCGGATTATGGCACAACCTATCCATCGGGATTACCTGATCAATGCTAAGTTTATCGGTGCCCTTACCGTGATCAGCATCCTCTTCTTTACACTCGGGTTTCTCGTGATGGGACTTGGGCTCATTATTATAGGCATTCCTCCCACTGCCGAAGAGTTCCTGCGGATTATTTCCTTTATTGTTTTAAGTATATTTTACGTAGCCTTTTGGCTAAATCTTGCCATTCTGCTTTCTATACGGTTTCGTCAGGCCGCAACCTCTGCCTTGACCGCTATTGGGGTGTGGTTGTTCTTTACTATTTTTTATCAGCTTATTGTCAACATGGTTGCTAAGGCGATGATGCCAGCCCAACCCCTTAACCCTCAAGCCGCGGCTCAATATCAGGAATTTGTGATTAATTTGTTCCGTATTGTTCCCAGTCAATTGTTCAGCGATGCGACCACGACCTTATTGATGCCCTCCGTTCGCAGCTTAGGTCCCTTAACGATGGAACAGGTATATGGCGCTATTCCAAGTCCGTTGCCTTTCAGCCAGAGCTTGTTATTGGTATGGCCTCAGGTAACGGGTCTAATTGCAGCGACTGTAGTATGCTTCGCGCTCTCTTATTATCTATTTATGAAACAAGAGATTCGGTCATAGCAGGTGTATTTTCTAATCCCTGTTGTCTTCCACTTCATCTTCCTCGTGCTTCTGTGGTTTAAGTTCGGAGCGGATAATATCATGCTCGAACTTCTTTCGGTCTTTTCGGTTTTTGCGTACTACATAAATAATGAGGAACAGTACCACCAAAAATACGATAACGATAATAGGGTAATTGGCCATTGCGTTGTAAAGGTCTTAAAGACTGTAAGTATATCTTTAAACAGAACAAATATAGGTATTATCGGTTTGTTAAACTTGTAAGTACGAATTCTTTTTAATAAGATAATGATTTATTAACATATTGGCAGTTAGGTTATTATTATTTATTATGCCAAGCCATGTTTCTCGCACATCTCCTTGATTAATGCAAAGCCTTGTTCCGCCATATCCCAGGGTTTCGAAAACTCTCGCCAAACGCCGATAGCATTGGCGAAGTCCGGATCATTCCGGGTAAATCCTTCAATGGTGAGCCATCCCTTGTACTTTATATCCGCCAAGGTGGAAAAGGTTTCATCCCAAGCGATGTGGCCACTCCCGGGCGTACCCCTGTCGTTCTCGCTGATATGGACATGGGAGAGAAGCGGGGCTATTGTTGTAAGTGCTTGTCGGATATTTTTCTCCTCGATATTGGCATGGTGGGTGTCAAACATGGCCCTAACATTGGGATGTTGGGTTTTGTTAACCAGATAAGCCAACTGTTGCATCGTATTGCACAAATAAGACTCGAAGCGGTTTACCGCTTCGGGGGCTAGGATAATACTTGCTTGGGCCGCATAATCACCGGCCTTATTCAAAATTTCAGCGCTCCTTTCATACTCCTGTTCCGTAGGTGCCGCCTTTGTGAAGGTCGTAAAAGCAGAGTGGAAGGGTCCGCAAATCAATGTGGCTTTCAAGTCATGCGCACGATCGATCGTCCACTTGATTTTTTCCAAGCCTTTTTCCCGTACAGCTAGGGAAGGATGAATCGGGTTTTCCTCAGGTCCCAATACGAAAACGGCGGTTGTTTCGAGTCCCAATGCCGCGGCATAATCACCTATTTGTTTATACGCTGCATCATTCGGTGAGCCTATAAAAAATTCAACACCATCATACCCAATTTCTTTTAATCTGTCCAGAACTGGTTTTAGTTCATCCGAAATCCCCGCCGACCAGGCCAATACATTAAATCCTATTTTATTCATGATCATTTATTGATAGGTTTTTGCTTAATATTCAGTGGCCAGGCATAATCGGTGACTCCCAACCCGCGAGATCTGCGGGCTTTACATGACGTTTGTATCCCTCAAACTTAAAAGTAGTAGGTCGATAGGGTCCGACAAAGCCGACATCGCCTGCCGGTTCTATTTGAGTTTCCAGTCCCATGGTCCAGAGGCAGGCATTTACCAACATTCGTCGGAAGCCTTCATTTAGTAAATCCTCTGAGGCACCGTGGGTGGTGGTGAAAACCCGTCCGTTGGCACCGCTGTCCATCTGATAGTCACGTACCCAGGCTACCGGAAGTTTTTCTTTAGTCGGATCCGCTGGGGAACCTGGTGTCATTCCGTTCAATACTTGTCCGCGTGCCAATACTGTCGCCCCCTTTTGTTCCGGATAAGCGGCGTATCCACCGCTCTGCACAAAGACGTCTTTTACCCCCCGCATGATCGGATGGTTCTTCTGGCCGTCTTCGATGATTAGCCGCGAAGCCTGTTCATGGTTTTTGCCATAATGACCCACCCACGTTTCACCTAAGATCCGTTCTCCAAAGCCGTCTTTCCAAGCTGTTAAAGGCCCCTTGTACTGAAAATCATAATGACCCCATTTCCGGTTGTCCCCGTTCTTGAATGCGTGGGTAGCCGTTCTAAGTCCGATGACAGGTGCTCCTCTTTTCAGGTAATCGTTTATATGTTGCATTTCCTCATCAGGCAAATCTAGGAAGCGTGTAAATATGATCATCAAATCCGCATTATTCAAGACTGATAAGCCAAGAAGGTTTGAGCCGCCCGGCAAAATATCACCGTTGTCATCCAAGGCGAAGACGACCGTGCAAGTAAAACCGTAACGTTTCGCTAGAATGCGTGCTAGCGCCGGAAGGGTTTCTTCAGAACGGTATTCATGGTCCGATGCAATCAATACAATGTTTTTCCCCTTCCCTGGTCCCTCATCTCCGGCATAAACTACACGATAATCCGTTATATTCTGACAGGATGCTGTTTGTAGGGAGAAAAGAAAGACGCTTAAAAAAGCGAGGCCTGTTGTTAACTTCTTCATGGGTGTCTGTTTTAGCCTTTAATTACTTTAATTACACCGCGCATCATTTGTCCATGCCCCGGAAACGTACATATAAAAGGATAATCCCCAGGTTCCGAAGGGGCAGTAAATGTGAGGGTTTGTTCTTTGTTGTTGTTGACCAGGTGTGTTGCCTGAATAATCTTCCGGCTATCGGGTATGAATTGTTTTTCAAAAGCATCTCCACCTAATTCTGCCGCCAGTTGAATGATCTCGTCTGCCGATCCAGGGCTCACAATAACAAGGTTATGGGGCATAAAATCTGGATTTTTAAGCGTAAGCTTAATATGCTGTCCGGCTTTTACAATGACCTCACGTGTGTCATAAAGCATTTTTTCTGGCAGGGTCGAAATGGTCAGTATCGCTTCAGCATTTCCGGAAAGATCTACCGTTTTGCCCATTGATATTTCTGCTCCGTATGCATGTCCTGCTTGTTTATCATCGGCATTGCTTTTTCCCATTTCGGCATGTGAGCCGATATCAGCAATATCCCGACCTTTCGTTCTATTGTCCCAAAACCATTCCACACGTTTAGCGGCAATCTGCGCATCTTCAATGGGTGAGGAGAGCAGCTGATTTAATAGTCCACGGTTTACCACGTTGTGTTGTTGGTATATCCAAAGCGCTTCCAGCAAAGCGTGGGCTCCTTCCTTCTTACTGGAGTCGAACGCTTTGATCCACTCTCCAAGTTTGCTGATCACATCCTCAGTTTTTCTACCGCTCAATTCGATCTGTACTTGATGGCGGATCTCATTGACAGGATGTTGAAGTAGATTGAGCAGTGTGCCGATCGGTTGTCCGGAAATGTTTACCGGTTCTTGCTCCGGGCGTCCATTTGCCGTAATGCGGTAAATTCTCCCATGGCTATGGTCGCGTTTAGGGTCGCGGATGTTATGTTGCATATGGCCAATTAGCGGGTTTTGCCAATCACTGATGTATAATGCTCCGTCTTTACCCACAACGCCCGAGGTAGGCCTGAAATTCGGATCATCTGAATAGAGTAGGTTGCCGATTTCAGTGCCATGTACAATCCCTTTATGATATTCTAGTTTATAGCGTTTAATCCCTAAAAAACCGATCACATTGTAAATTAGGAAGTTGTTCTCATAAGAAGAAGGGAAATGAGTACTGGATAGTATTTGGTTGCCTGGAACGGGGCGCACGGTCTGATCAAGAAGCTTCCGGCTTTTAAAGTAATCGAAATTCGAAAGGTCGAAAGGATTTTGATCGAGATAAACCTGATATGCCCGGCCCGTAGTACCATCCGTAATGTATTGATACCCCCATTTGTCGAAACTGATACCATGGGCATTCGGACTGTTTTCGACGACGAAATCAAACTGAAAAGTCCGCGGGTTGAAGCGGTAAAGACCAGGGATATCGACTTCGCGGTTGGTTCGCCAAGGTGTTTCGACGTTACTAAGCATAAATACGCCTCGCTGATAATAAATATATCCATCAGGCCCGAGAACCAGATTATTGGCAGTATGGTGCGTATCCGCGGCATCAATTCCCCCCATTAAGACCGTGCGTTCGTCTGCCCTGTCATCGCCATCCGTATCCCTTAAAAATAAAATGTTGGGTGCCGATACCACGATCACACCGTTGTTCCAAAATTCAAAACCGGTAGGGTTGTGAACTTTTGCAAAAATCGTCGATTTATCGGCGCGCCCGTCGTTATCCGTATCCTTAAGAATAACCAAGGCATCTTTCATCTCCTTCATTGGTTCACGCTTAGGGTAACTTTCCCAGGAAGCTACCCATATCCGGCCTTTGGTATCTGTTTTCACCGTGACCGGGTTCGCGATCTCGGGAAACTTTTTCTCATCGGCGAAAAGGTTAACAGTGAGATCGCTGGCCACATGCATTTTACTGATTGCCTCTTCGCCGTCCAAATAGGTTACACCGTCGGAAAAATTCGTCTCTACTTCTAGGGGCTTAGGTACATTGCTATCGTCCACTCCCTTGTCGATTGTCCAGCCACCCCAAGCGCTCCAGAAAGGCTCATTTTCCGCCACCGCAATGCTGACATTCTCAACACCCTGTGCTGCTGCCCATATCCTTTTATCACGATTGGCGGTCATAGTATCCAACATCTGCAGCTCACGTTGCAACGTTTCGAAATTACCATGCAACTCGCTTCTCCCTCCCCATACATCATTGCCATCAGTTGCCCGATACCGATTAAACCAACGCCCATTTTTATTCAATACGGCTTGTCTCAAGGTTGTAAACCGACTCTCTTCGATCGCGGGCAAAGAACCTGTAAGCTCTTTTGTGATCAATTCGGCTATCTGTCGGTTACCTTCTTCATTCAAATGAATCCCATTGATCGTTAAAGGCCGTTCTGATGTTTGGTATAATTTCTGCGATCCCTCAAACAGGTCAATGAATGTCACCCCCTTTTCCTTTGCTACTTCTGCCATTGCGTTCGTATATTCTTTTAATCGTCTATTATTTTCATCACCAGAAGGCAGGTTAGGGTCATGGAGATCTTCATGGGCGATGGGTGAAAATAGGATAATGCGAGGAATGTTCATGCCATCATATTTTTGTAACCTCGTTGAATCAATCCATGCAGATAATTTCCGTCCAAATTTCTCAGGAGCATCTTCAAAAGATTCATTATAACCAAAAAAAGCACCGATAACATTTGCCTTAACCCGTGAAAGGTGCACATTGGCGTCGCCATAATTTTCATGGGCGCGAGGACGGTGATCTATCTGGTCGCCAGTAAAGGCCAGGTTTCTAAAAACCAGTTCCTTGTCAGGGTAAGCTGCCTGTAAATAGGTCTCGAGGAAGCCATAATACTGCATGCGTTCGGCAAGCGCATTGCCGATAAAAGCAATATGATCGTGTTTCTCAAAGTCGAACTTTTTGGAGTGGGAACAACCTGCAACCACCGCCAGCAATAGCACGAAAATGCCCGGAAAGAAACGCTGAACTGAATAAGATGAATTGGAATGCATGGCATCAATTTAAAATTCAGCATAAGTTAATGATTATCCCCGATTTAGGATAATTATTTTTCGCGCGTTCTTGCTAAGATTCGTTGAGCAGCGTCAGAAGCAATGATTAATCCGCCAGCTAACATGATGACGTCTTTAAGTACGAGCCTGCCCGCACCACTTAAATACGGGAAACCATGGGTTGGTCCACCTAGGTCGGGAACATATACTTCAGGCGTGGTAATTAAGAACGATAAGGTGATGACAGACATTCCTACGGTTAGCAATCCCCCTATAAGGCCGGCCTTGGGATTGAAGATACCGGCTAATGTGAATAAACCAATAAGGATAATTACACCACCCAGTCCATAAGAGAAGATATATGTACCGTTCTCAGTATGCCATTCGATATTTTTGGGAACCACTTCTCCCTCCTTATTTTTAAAACTCTTGTATTCCGGTGCTTCCTTCTGGTAGAAGAAGCTCATAAAAGGACTGTTTGCGACAAAGGGAACGATGCCATCAGCCTCATATTGAACGGCTTTAAGGCCGCCGATCCAAGCCATCACGATAAAAATCGAAATCCTTATTAAATTGATAAATGTCCGTTGACTGTCTGCAAGATATGTTAACATCCTTCAAATAATTTTTTTCTAAAATTACCCTATTTAACATACTCGGTAAATGGATAAATCGCTTTATTTGGTGGATAAATCTGCCACAATCGATATTCCAACTTTCTCCCTGAACAGGCTTGGAGTAATGCCCGTTTTCTTTTTAAAATAGCGGCTGAAATAATGTTCGTCTTTAAAATTTAAAATAGCAGCAATCTCTTTCATGCTCTTTCTTGTGAGGTGAATTAACTTCTTTGCTTCCAATATTACCCTGTCCTGAATAAGATGAGAGGGGGATTTGCCATAAAATTCCCTGCTCTTTTTGGTAAAAACGCTAGGCGTTAAAACTAATTCGTTGGCATAAAAAGAAACTTGCCGGTGTGTAATAAAATGTTCTTCCAATAGCGGTTTAAACTTTTCAATGGCGGGGTGGGAAGCTTTCGGGGGAAGTACTTTTCCTAGTTCCTCATTCTTGATCTTGCTTGCGATGGCCAGAATCAACTGCAAGTAAGCTTTTATAACCGCTATAGAATGGGGGTTTTTAGCGGCTATCTCCATGCTGAGCTTATGGGTTAGCTGCGCAAATTCTTCGAAAACGCTTTCCTCTAAACAGATGTGAGGTGTATAGAAAATGTTATTAAATAATAAACCATTGCAAGCAACTTCTTCTTTATGGTATTCAATGCAGTAAAAATCGCCGTGGAAAGCAATGAAATGTATAGGGAAAGCGGTTGCGGCGGTAATTTTAAAATGCTGGTAAGGTGATGCAAAATAAATAACTTTTCCGTCAAATGGGTAATCTGTAAAATCAACGGTAAGTACACCCCTTCCATCAAATATCAAAACATGGTACTGCTCAGATGAATAGAGTGAAACCAAATCGTTTGAGTGAATATTTCTTACCGTAAATAAAGCTGGATGAATAGGCATTATGACAATAAATAACGATAGCGTTTATTCTAAAGACACATAAAAGTACTTATTTCTGATAAAACCCTTGCTCCTAACGGGAATTATCCTAAGTCGTCCAACCAAGGTGACGAATCTCCTACTGAAGGAAATCGGTGTTATACTACCTTGCCCGCGATGGTGTCAGGATCTGGCTTATTGACCAATAACTTTTGAATGGGTCTAAGCGCAATTTTCACGCTGACCACGCGCATGAGTAGATCGCGTACCATCGCCAATATCCCACTTTGATGGAACATCATTCCAGCCAATTCACGGGAGGTCTTTTGTGCAGCTTCGACCCTCGGACGCTGCGATTTCTCGTATGCATCGAGAAGTGCTATCACATTTTTTTTTTTGGCATAACGAAGCATCCGTGTCAATACCCACGCCGATTCCATTGCCATGCCAGCACCGATTCCGGCGGTAGGAAGAAACCCCGCGGCGGCATCACCAAGCAATACTTTACGTCCCAATGCCCATTGTGGAGAGCGGCAATCGCTGAGCGACCAATAATACGGGTCAGCTGTTTGAGCAAGGGATTCAAGGCAGCTCTCCATGCGTGTGGTGACGGTAGTTAGCTTTTCATGAACATATTTGGCAAAACGTGCTGGTCCCACCTTGGTATGCTCTCTTGCCCCGCCGAGGAATACACCTAAGCGACCCTTAACAGGATAAATACCCAAGAAAAAACCGGCGCCCCAAAGTTCTTCCCCGAGGTCCATGTTGGCATCTTCCGGTGCCCACACAACCCAACCTCCCCACTTTGTGTCCACGACATCTACTTCACGAGCGCCCAAGAGGATATCACGTGTGGATGAATGTAAGCCATCAGCAACAATGACGGCGTCAAATTCCAGCTTGCAGCTGGTGTTCCCGGTTTTAAGCGTAACAAGTGTAGTATCCGGAGAATCTCCCATGGAAACAACCTGGGTATCGAAAGATACATGGCAACCGTTACTAGTCAGGACATCCAATAATTCACCCCGGGCAACACCCCGATAATCCCCGTAACGGTTTAGTAGCTCGGTCATAGAATCCTCACGAATCAACTTACCCTTATGTGTGTGAAAACTAAAGCGGTCAAGTGCTACACTTTTATCCCTATACAATCCGCGCACTGCTAAATCATCCAATACTGCATCCACCATCGGCATGAGTGCTAACATATAACCGGGATGCGAATTGTCTCGATTGCGTTCAATTAATACCGGATGGCGCCCATCCTTCCGTAACATCTGCGCAGCCGTAATACCTGCGATACCTGCTCCAACAATCAATATTCTAAGATTGTCTTCGGTGGTTTGCTTGTATTGTTGTTCAAGAGTCGTTGAATGAAGCATGATAATATTATTTAATTGAGAAATAACTCCTGAGTGGTCTCGATTGATAAGTTAGCAATTATAAAGATATTTGCGAACAATTCCCCCGATATTTTTCCCTTTAGGGAAACGTATAAACCCTTTATGTGTCTTATTGTGAGTATTTTGGTAGCTGTATAGGCGACAAAATTTCATGTTATTGATAATTCCGTAACTTTGGGTTTCACAAAAAATATATCTATGAATACAGGTAAAAATAAAATCGCATTAGTAACAGGTGCTAGTCGTGGTTTGGGAAAAAACATGGCAATAAACTTGGCTAAAAAAGGAATCGACGTAGTCCTTACCTATCATGGCAACAAACAGAAAGCAGGGGATGTTGTTGCGGAAATTCAATCCCTCGGGCAAAAAGCAATGGCCTTACAACTGGACACCATGAAAGTTCAACAATTTGACGAATTCTTCAAGCAAGTAACCGAGCGTCTAAAAGAGCAAACTGGTAGCACAACGATTGACTTTCTCATTAACAATGCAGGAACTTCCCTGTATGCACCATTTGCCGAAACCACAGAAGAACAATTTGACCAAGCGTTGAACATCCATTACAAAGGAGTATTTTTCTTAACGCAAAAGGCGTTACCACTCATCAATGATGGAGGGCGTATCATTAATATTTCATCCGGGTTAGCTCGCTTTCCACTTCCCGGCACTTCTGTCTATGGTTCCATGAAAGGGGCTATTGAAGTTCTTACAAAGTACCTGGCAAAAGAATTGGGACCACGCGGAATTGCCGCGAACGTAGTTGCACCAGGAGCCATAGAAACGGATTTTGGTGGGGGCCACATCAGGGATAATAAAGAGGCGAATGAACAGGTGGCGAATGTTACCGCCTTGGGACGTGCAGGTCTGCCAGATGATATCGGCGGGGTAGTCGCGTTCTTATGTACTGAAGACGCCCGTTGGATCAATGCGCAACGCATTGAAGTCTCGGGTGGTATGTGTCTTTGAGACCATTTCAAACACACCTACCAAAACACACTCGATTGTAAAAAAATACCCTATTTAGGGTATTTTTTTACAAGTAGGAAAATCCTTATCTTCGTTTTGCTTAACAAAACTATACTTTTTGAAACAACGTTATACCCTCACAAGTGTAAAAACCTTACTGTTTTGTTTATTCCTAGGGATAAGCAGGCTTGCTTTTGGACAGACCCTTGGTACCGGTCTTCTATTTGATGATGAAGCGTATGAAAAAGTCCCTTTAAAGGCCCGCAATGTTGGCTTTATGGATCCTGCGGCTGGTATTCATTCGGCATCCCTGAAAACGTATGTGCCTGAAGTGAAAAACCAAGGCATTTATGGCACCTGTGTCGGCTGGTCATCGGCCTATTATGGCCGCACCATTTTATATGCCCGCATGAATAACATTACCGACAAAGCCCTGATTACCAAGCAAGCTTTCTCTCCTTCTTTCACTTATTTACAAGCCAATGTACCCAACGATGCGAATTGCATGAACGGTGCTTATGTAGACAAGGCCTTAAAATCCATGGTTGACGATGGAACAGCACCGCTCCTCGAATTCGCGAGCGAATGCAATGACCACATCCCCGAGAATGTCATCCACAGCGCAAAAGACAATCGCATCAAAGATTTTAGCAGGCTTTTCAGCAAAACAGAATCCAAGGTAATAAAGATAGAGTCGGTGAAACGTGCACTGATCAACAAAAACCCCGTAATAGCGGGTTTTCAAGCCGAAAAAGCCTTGTTCCGGGCAAAGGAGGTATACGAACCCGATCATCAGGGAATTTTGGGTGGGCATGCCATGTGTGTCATCGGCTTTGACGATGCGAAATATGGCGGTGCTTTTGAAGTGGTGAACAGTTGGGGGAAGACCTGGGGCAATGACGGGTATATGTGGTTCCGATACGACGATTTCGTCAACTACGTGAGTTATGCTTATGAAATGATTCCCAATATCAGTGCGAAGAAGACCAGGCATATGGCGGGTAAATTGATCTTGAACGTGGAAAATGGGGAGGAGATGGCCGTTATCTCGGGTGCTGGGGATTACAAGCGCTCGGTATTGGGTTGGCAGCAGGTGGTCGTTGAGGATAGTGTGCAAAGCATCGGTGATTACCATACCGACAAGCCTTATGCCGAGGGAACTCGTTACCGCATGCAGGTGGAAGTGGAAAAACCTAGCTACGTCTATGTGTTCGGCGCCGATTCGGAGAATCATAACGGGGTGCTTTTCCCCCATAAACCTTCCATCAGTGCCTATATTGCGTATGAAAATACCAAAGTAATCATCCCCGGAGAAAATTATTGGTTCAAATTAAATGGCGATATCGATTCCGATTATTCTATTGTTATTTTCTCGGAAAATAAGATCGATACCGATACGGTACTCAACCAACTGAACACCTTGGAAGGGAACTTAATGGATAAGCTTTATCTCATTTTTAAGGACCGTTTGATCAGTAAAGAGAATGTGCAGCTCTCCAAAAAATCAATGGGCTTTTCCGCTTCCTACGGCCAAGGGTCCATGGTCATGTTATTGGTTGATATCAAGAGAAGGTGATTCAGGTGCAGGCAATGCGTTGGCTTCGGACTGTGAAAGAATGGGAATGATTTGATCGTAAACAAGATGATGTATGAAGAAAATTATTTTTACACTCGTATTTAGTATTGTATATTGTATCTCCTTCTCGCAGACCTTTCAATCGGTGGAGGAGGTCGACGAAACTTGTGCCGGTGCCTTGGGTTTCGCTTCCGATTATGAGGCCGAAAAGGCCGTCGATAACATCTTGGACAAAGTGGGGCTGTTCCGTAAT